>Ga0172365_10000114_pt1 | contig 45069 bp, 49 predicted proteins | sample LakKivSesite48cm_FD_114535 | JGI IMG/M metagenome (GOLD analysis project Ga0172365, IMG submission 114535) | Sediment microbial communities from Lake Kivu, Rwanda - Sediment site 48cm | ecosystem: Environmental > Aquatic > Freshwater > Lake > Sediment | place: Rwanda: Western Province, Lake...
AAATGCGAAGATTCTATAAAAATTCTTCAGGATGATAAGGAAGATGCTGCTGTAAGGATTAATATCATCATTTCTAGCATGGATGAGATTGCTAATGATCCTAACATACCTACTTATACAAGAATTCAGATTTGGAATATTGTATCTGCACTTGAAAGCATACAGAAATAGCTATTTATATGTCCGAAAATAATTAAGAATATGATGATTTTGGAGGTTGATTAAATGGTTTTAGAAAAATTATTTGGAAGAGGCATGAAAGAACTAGGTGAGGAAGAGTTTATCGAATTGGATACTGGCGAAGTACAAGCTCCTTCTGGAAAAATCCCAATAAGAGTAGAAAAAATAGAAGATTTTTCAGATACAGACAAAATTCAGAAGATAATAAGGGATGGTTCAATAGTTTTGGTTAAGATAAAGGCGCTTAGAAGCAAAGATATTTCAGAATTGAAGAGAGCTATAGATAAACTTAGAAAGACTTGCATTGCAATGAACGGAGATATTGCAGGAATTGATGAAGACTTTATAATTATAACACCATCTTTTGCCCATGTAGTAAGAGCATGATAGCTAGATAACGAATATAAGAGAAAAAATAAACTTACGTCTAGTCTTTAATCTTTTCAAAGAGAACTTTTCCTCTTTTTATTTTGGTTCCTGCCTTCAGCTTACCCCATTTCAAGTCGTTAAACGAGAATTTCTTCTCCAAACCTAGCTGTTCAAATATCCTCTCAGAGGCCTCTGGCATAAATGGTTGAAGTAGGATTCCTAAGAACCTTAAAGTTTCTAATAATTCATATAAGATTCCGCCTAGTTCTATCTTGTCTTTTATTTCCCAAGGTTTTTTCTCGTTTATATATTTGTTTGACTCGTTCACCAGATAGAAAATATCATTCAGGGCATTATGGAATTGTAGCTCTTCCATTGAATTTTCAACTGCCTTGCATATGTTTAATGATAGTTTGCTTAATTTATTCTCTTCATGCGGCTTTGGTACAAAACCCTCGAAGTTCTTTTCAACTAAAACCAAGACTCTGTTAACCAAGTTTCCTAAGGAATCAGCCAACTCAGAGTTGTATCTGCTTGCTAAAGCCTCTTCTGAATAATTACCATCCTCTCCTAAAGGAATTTCTCTCATTAGAAAGTATCTTAGAGCATCGGCAGTATATTTTTTTGATATCTCAACAGGATCTATCATCAATCCTCTAGACTTGCTTAATTTCTCTCCGCCCATATTAATGAAGCCGTGAATCAGAATGGTCTTTGGCAACTCGATATCCGCCGCCAAAAGAATCCCTGGCCAAATAACTGTATGGAACCATGAAATATCCTTACCTATAACTTGTATGTCAGCAGGCCAGTATTTTTTGAATTTCTCGTTTGGATAGTCTATAGCTGATATATAGTTCAACAAAGCATCGAACCAGACGTAAATGACGTGCTCCTCATCATTGGGAAGAGGTATTCCCCACCTGAATGAGCATCTAGAAACGCTCAAATCCTTTAATGGCTCTTTAAGTCTATTCAGAATTTCGTTTCTTCTTTCCTCAGGAAAAATAAAATCCTTGTTGTTCTTTATATGATTTATTATATCTTGTTGATATTTACTTAGTTTGAAGAAGTAAGATTCCTCCTTTATTACATCCAACTTGGTTTTATGAATCGGGCAGTTCCCATCGATTGCATCCTTCTCTGTATAGAAGGCTTCGCATGAAACACAATACAAACCCTCATAATGACCCTTGTAGATATCATCTTTATCAAAAACTTTTTTGAAAATCTGCTGGGCAACTTTTATGTGCCTTTCCTCAGTTGTTCTGATGAAATCGTCATTAGAAATTTCTAACTTTTTGTAATAATCTATGAAAGACTTAACCAACTCATCAACAAACTCTTTAGGAGTTTTTCCAGCGTTGAGAGCAGCTTTCTCAACCTTTTGGCCGTGCTCATCCGTTCCTATTAAGAAAAAAACATCTTCCTCTTTCAGTCTATGCCATCTGGCTATAACATCAGCAATTATTTTTTCATAAGCATGCCCTAAATGAGGCTTTGCATTGGTATAATCAATTGCTGTGGTTATGTAAAATTTTTTGAAAATTATCACCTATTCTATTATTTTCTTTAAATCTCTTAAATCTTTTATAAGATATTTTGCACCTGCAGCCTTAAGATTTCTTCTATTTCCCCAACCAGTTAGAACTCCTATTGGTAAGCATCCGGCTTTTTTGGAAGCGATCATATCAAACGGATGATCTCCAACAAATATACAATCCTTAGGCTTTACTCTCAATATTTTACAGGCTTTTAAAACAGGCTCTGGATTAGGTTTCCTTTTTTGAACATCGTCATGCCCTATTACTACATCATTTGGTAATTTGTAATAATTTAAAGTAACCTCAGCCTGGATTTTGGATTTGGTTGTGACTATACCAATCTCGATTTTCTTTTTTTTAATCCATATGAAAACTTTTTTAACATAAGGGAAGGGTTTTATAGATTTTACGTCCTTATTGCAAATTTTTCTATAATAATCTGAAAACTCGTTTATAAATTTTCTAGTTTCAGGAACTAACTTAGGCATACTTTCTTTTATAGTGTATCCTATTGCATTTTCCATTACCTCTTTTTTTGTCACTACCCTTACTTTAAAGTGCCTGCAGGCGTCTTGAAGATGACTTATTATACCTTCAAAAGGCAAAATCGTTCCATCAATATCGAAAAATATTGCACGAGGTTTCATAACTAAACAATTATATAGTTAGTTTATAAGTCTTATTATATGCAGAGAATGACTCACCTAATAATGGCATTTCTAACTCTTCTGTTGTTTGGTTTTATCCTAACTTTTCCAATCTATATGGCTTTCTTCGCCTTTCTTGGAGTTCTGCTACCTGATATAGATATCAAGTTCAGGAAATACCATCGTAAGTTGTGTCATAACATATGGTTCTTGATGATAGTTTTGTTTATAGCCTATAATATAGGGTTGGATAGAACCTCTGCAATAATAATATCAATCGGATTCTTTAGTCATTTGATTTCAGATGCGCTAACCCATAATGGCATTTCTCCGTTATGGCCAATTAAAAGGCCAAGATTTAACGGTCCGATAAAGACAGGCGGCGTTGGAGAGTATCTTCTTATTCTAGTCTTATTAATGATGATTTATCTGGTCGGAAAATTGATATAATTTACTCTCTTAGTAGGGTAATAAATAGTTGTTTTTTCATAAATATTTACATGAGTGAAAGAGGAATACCTGAAAAAGATTTTAGAAAATCTATTAGAGAAGGTCTTAGTGGTGGCTTGGATACACTTGTGACCGGCGGGACTTTTAAGGTTTATGATGATGGGAAAGGTGTGGTAATTTATAAAGGGGATAAAATGATAGATATAGAAGAAGATGGCGATGTTTATTCTTCTCTTAACTCTCGCAAACCTCCTAAAAATGTTCCATCAGACAAGTAAACTTCTGAATTTTTCCATTTTAATATTTCATTCTTTAATAAGGGCCCTAAGGGTTCAAAGTCTTTTGAGTTGAAAGCCATTCCTCCTATCAAGTGGTTGAACGAAGGCATTACTATTCCTTGTTTGAAACTGGTCTTTACCCCGAACTTTTCTTCAAGCTTTCCATTATCAACCTCACACTTTAACCAGCATGGCTCTACAGTTCTAAAATTTCCTGTCAAGAACTCTATTGTCGGATGAACGTGACCCATTATCAAATACTTTGCTTTAAGGTCTTTTTTATTTGGCCAAGCATGACCATGAGTTAGAAGAAATTCACTAATTCTAAATCCTGAAGGCTCATAAATATCAATATCTTTGGGAGCTAACCTCTCTATATCACCGTCATGATTACCTTTTATTATAGATAATTTTAATTTTGAGAAATGCTCTAAGAATAACGGGATTTCTCTATATTCCTGCCAAGAAATGTTTGGAACTTGATGTTTAAGGTCGCCCAGAATTATCAAGTGATTTGCTTTTGTCTGTTTGATTAAATTATCTACTCTCTTCTCAATTTTTTCAACTTGTGATGGAACAGTTATACCGGCTTTGAAGATTTCATACTCTATTCCTAAATGCAAATCTGCTATAACTAAAATCTTTCCTATTAACAGGGCCGGTTCTGTTAGAAATTTCATTCGCATAAAGAGATTTTGTAAATATAAGTTTTTAAATTAGCTCTCAGGTCCTGTTATCAAAGAAACTTTGGTAAAGCCATCTTTCTCCTTTTCCCTTTCCAACCTGTACAAGTAACCTGAAACAGCATTCTCTAGAGAAGAATCGTGAGTTATTAGGAAGACTTGCTCAACGAAATTAGTTATCCTATCTCTTAAAACGTTTGCTAGAACCTCTACGGTCCTCGAGTCTAGATTAGCCGTAGGCTCATCGAGTACTAGCATATCTATATTTGGGGCTAGAACCAAAGAGAGCGCTATGCGAAGAGCCAAGCACGCTATGGATCTTTCACCACCAGAAACAACTCCATCAGCGGTAACCCATCCAGTAGAGTCTTGAAGCTGTAAAACATAATCTCCTTCTTCAATTCCAAGCTTTATGCTGTATATGTCTTTGTATGGGTAAAGTTCTGGCCATATTGACTGCATTGCTTCGTTGACAGCGGTTACAAAATCTTTCCTTAGTTGTTCTTGTGTAGATTCTAGAGAATTTTCCAAAAGTTGCAGTTGTTCGGATATCGCCTCTAGTCTTTTAATCTCTATTCTATAGTTTTCTAAAACTTTCTTCTTGTTCTCAATCTCATCCAAAAGTTTCTGTTTTTCTTTAACTATATCTTCTTGGTTTGATAAACGGGTTTGCAATTCTTTTTCCAAGCCTATTATATTTTGATATTCTTGCTCAATTTTTTCAAGAACTGATAGCGAGAAGGATGATAACATTTCTCTCTCGACAGAAAGTTGAGAAAGTTTCTGCCCATATTCCTTAAGTCTGTCTAATTTTATATTTGCTTCTTCTTTCTTAGATATTACTTGCTTTATATCATCTTGTCTTTTTTTAAAATCATTTAGATTATTTTCAAGTAGATCAATGTTTTTCTCAAACATTTTCTTTTGATTTATGAAGACCTTAACTTTATTGTTCAAATCCTTTAATTCATTGGTAAGAGTTTTTAATCGTTTACTAGAATCTTTTATTTCCTCAAATCTTTCTTCTAATCTTTGTGTTTCTCTAAGTTTGTTATCAAGCTTACTTATCTCGTCTTTTAGTTTTTCCATTGTTTTTTTGGATGCTTCTATTGTCTTGTTTAATTCTTCTAATATTTTCTTATTTTTTGATAACAAACTTGATTTTTTGCTTTCGGTCAATTTGCTATTGCATACTGGACAAATACTCCCTGCCAAACTTAGCTCATGAATGCTGTCTTCAAGTTCTGATATTTTAGCTAAAGCTTTTTGAGTATTCAATTGATTTTTTTCTAATTCTTTTTGTTTAACCTTTAACTCGGATTCAACCTTCCTTAAGGGATTCTTTTTTAGTTTTTCTAAAATATTTTCAAGTTCCTCGGCCTCTTGTTTAATCTTCAGCAGTTTTTCTTCCTCTATTAACTTTATTTTTGCATTATCTTCGGCGTATTCTTCCTTAAGTTTGTCTAGGTTTGCTTTCTCATCTTCTATTGAGAAGCTAAGCCTTTCTATATCTTGGTTAATTTTATTGTTCTCATCGTTTAATTCTTCTATTGTTTTTTCTGCAAAATCTACAAGGTCTGTTTTTAGTTTTTCAATATCAGTTTCTGTAAGTTCCATTAAAGCAGTATATTTTTTAGTGTCCTCTTCAATGATTTGCATTTTCTTTTGCTGGTCTTTAAGAATCATCATGTCTTTTGCTGTATTTATTTTTCTTTTAACAACATCTTCTAGTTGTTTATTCATCATATCTTCTTTTTCTTTTATTTCTAGAAACTCTCTTTTAATAATCTCAATCTTCTTCAGGTCCTCATCAGCTTCTAAATTCTTAAGCAGATCTTCTTTTTCAGATATATAGCTTAAACATTTGTTTTTAAGTGACTTGGTGTTCAACCTCGCTTTTTCAAACTTGTCTATCGCCAGAAGTTCATCTATCTTTTTCATTCTTTGACCTTTAGGTATGGTTAGAAACATGTCAAGCTGATTTTGTTCAGAGTAAACTGCCCTAGAGAAAAGTTCATAGTTCATCTTAAGGATTTTTTCTACCTCCTCAGTTACTTTAGATGATTGAGGACCTTCGAATAACTCGCTCCCTTTCCTTAATTCTGCAGTAGATTTGCCTTTCGTGACTGTTCTTTTAATGCTCCACTCAGTTCCGTCGACATCAAAATAAACCGTTACTTCAGCTTGGTCTTTAATAACAGGTTTTTTCATTATTATGTCTTCAAGTTTCAATTTTTTCTGCTGTAGTTGTAAAAATGTACCGAACAATCCAAAACATATCGCATCCATTATGGTTGTTTTACCACTCCCCACATTACCTATAAAGCAATTAGTCCCATCTGAGAAATCTAACTCAGTATCCAAGTGCGACCTCCAATTTTTTAATTTTACTTTTGTTATCATACTGTCCACTTTTCTAATCCGGATTTCAAGGTTTGCTGATTCCCTATCAAGATGTTAAATATTAAATCAGTATCTCCTTCTATTAGATATTCAAAAATTTCATCAATTTTTATACCACAGTTAGTTTCCTTTAATTTTTCCTGCAGAATTCTTAATCCATGCTCTTCTGGAGAAAGTTTTTCGCTTCTCATAGTCTTTATAATTTCTAACTGTTCTTGTAAGTTCTCACCTTCAGTTTCTCTGTTTATGTTTATTATTGCTTTCTTGTCAAATTTTTCTTCGATTTCTTTGAAATTAGATAAAGACGAATTTTTCATTCCTTTTATTTTTATGTTTATTATTGGTTTTGGTTCAGATGTTGACAGGGTCTCTATGAAATTTCTTACAATATCTTTTGTATTTGAATTAAAGTCATATTCCTGCCAGAAAATCTTTCTTTGGAAGTCTAAAGGAATTTTTTGGATACCGTCATTAAACTTGAAAATGCATTTTTGCTGTTCAGACTCAGTTTTTCTGATTGCTGTTGGGATGGTGCTGCCTGTGAGCAATAACTTTCCGTCTTTCAATGGTCTTAACTCATGCCAGTGCATATGACCTAAAATATACAAATCAAACCCTCTAGGCAAATTTTCTATTTCCATGGAAGGAGGTTCTAATGGTGAATAGATGTAGGGCGCTATACTATTATGAAGCATTAGAATATTCACTGCATCTGGAACAGGTTTTGGACCCCATTGTTTAAAACATTCGTTAGCATACCTATCTGGTACCCCTGACATGCCATGAACAGCTATCTTTCTTCCATCTATGTCAAATACCGCCGTCGCACAGTGTAAATGCACTAAAAGGCCAGCATGCTCCAGGACTTGTATAGGATTTACAAGGTACCTACTTCTCCTTTCATGAGTACCATGTATAGCCACTATGGGTATGCCTCTAAGAGCAGAAGGTGATATTTCATGTTTTTCCTTATTTAATATCTCTAAAAAATTTGTCTTGGTCGGAATATTTTGAACCTTTCCGAGTATTCTCGCTACCCTTGCAAAAATTTCAGGTCTAGGAACTCTGGTATCAAACAAATCGCCTGCTATTAGTATCAGATCACAGTCTGAAGTCTTGTCGATTGCTTCATTTAAAGCTATAAAACTGTCTTCGCCCCTCTCTTCTCCAAATTTATAGCCACAATGGCAATCAGAAAAAATGCCGACAAGCATAAGTCTGCACCAAATAAATGTTTTAACCTATATAGCTGATGATAAATATAGAAAGTAAAACTAATAAAGATTTTAGAAGCTTAAAAAAGTATTTATTAATACTGTTTAATAATTATTTGCTATGTCTAAAGAGCTTGGATTGACCGTAAAGAAATCTGAAAACTTCGATGAGTGGTATATACAGATTATTCTAAAGTCTGAACTAGCTGACTATAGCGCTGTATCCGGTTGTATGATTTTTAGACCAGATTCCTATTTTATATGGGAGCAAATACAAAAGTTCACGGACGATAATTTTAAAAGGTCTGGAATTAAAAACGTATACTTTCCTCTGTTTATTCCTGAAAAACTCTTGGCTAAGGAGAAAGAACATGTCGAAGGCTTTTCTCCTGAGGTAGCATGGGTAACCCATGCTGGTAACAGCAAATTAGATGAGAGATTAGCTGTAAGGCCCACTTCAGAAACAATAATGTATCCTAGCTATGCAAAGTGGACAAGATCTTGGAGGGATTTGCCTATGAGATATAATCAGTGGAACAATGTAATAAGGTGGGAATTCAAGCACGCTGTCCCATTGTTAAGGACTAGGGAATTTCTATGGCAGGAAGGTCATACTGCTTTTGCAACCGAAAAAGAAGCTTTAGCTGAAGAAGATGAAATAATAGGAATTTACAGAAAAACTACAGAAGACTTGCTAGCTTTGCCTGGGATCGTAGGAAGAAAAACTGATAAAGAAAAATTTGCAGGTGCAGTTTTCACCACCAGCATAGAACATTTAATGCCTGATATGAGAGCTATACAAGGTCCTGATTTCCATCATGATGGCCAAAATTTCTCTAAAGCTTTTGATATAACTTTCTTGGATGAAAATAAGAAAAAACAATATGTTTGGCAAAATACTTTCGGAATGTCAACAAGAGAGATTGGAGTAATGATTGCTATTCATTCAGATGATAAAGGCTTAGTGATACCTCCAAAAGTCGTACCCATCCAAGTAGTAATAATTCCTATATATGACTCAAAAACAAGGGATGGAATTTTAAATGAAGCAAGGAAATTGGAAAGTGAAGTTAAATCAAAATTTAGAACAAAGTTAGACGATAGAGAAGAATTTTCACCTGGCTTCAAATACAACGAATGGGAACTGAAAGGCGTGCCGATAAGAATAGAAATGGGGCCTAAAGACATAAAAAGCAAGCAAGCTATTTTGGTTAGAAGGGATACAGGCAAAAAAGAAGCTGTAAAAATTAATAATATTATTTCAAGAATAAGAGATTTGTTAGAAGAAATTCAAAAAAGCATGTTTAACAAGGCTTTTGATTTATTAAAAAATAATACACATGAAGTAAAAACTTATGATGAATTAAAAAAGATTCTAAAGGCAAAGGGAGGATTTTTACAGGCATGTTGGTGCGGTGAAAGGAGTTGCGAGGATAAGTTGAAGGAAGATACCGGCGCTAAAATAATAAACATACCATTCAAGCAAGGAAAAATAAATTGCGATTGCATTATATGTGGAAAAAAAGCTAAAAAGATCGTAAACGTTGCAAAATCTTATTAAAATTAAAAAGAAAATAAAAGATTAGTTATCATTTTTCTCTGTATACCTCACCATACAGACTCCAGGCTATTACACTTGAAACAAAGAACGCAATTGCAGAACCTATCCACGGTACGAAAGATAAAACTGCATTTAGCACTACGGTTATTAATCCTACTAGTATCCAAACTACAAAATATTTCAAAGTAAATACTTTGCCGAAAACAAACGCGAAGTCAAAAGCCTTTTTAAAATCCTTATGTCTCAGGTAATTTAGAACTGCCATTGGCGACGCATAGGCTGCAATCAGCAACAGTATCAATCCTACTAGTATTACCGGTGCTACTGCGACAAGTGATGGTAATGTTGCCACCCAATTTTGTGAAAAGAACTGCTCTAATTGTGTGCCAGCTAATTGACCAGCCATTAAAGAGTTCATAATATCTTGTGGCATTATTCCAACAAGAGTAGTCATAATAGAAATTGCTGCAAATCCAACTCCTATTGAAAGTACTAAGATTGCTGGTATTGCATAGAGAAAAGCTATTATTACCGCGATTATACCTTTAACAAGATAGTCTACGTAATTCTTCCAGTCGGGCATTTTTTTAGAAGGCTTGTTTCTCCCTACCCCTGAGCACTCTATGGCAAATCCATAAGCAAACAACTGAATTATTGGAATTACGCTTAATATTATACCTATAACTAATTTTCCAAAGTCTGTAAATGATTTTTTCAAAGATCCTTCATAATCTATCATTCTTATACCTCCTGCTAACTTATTATTTCAATTCCTGATTTATAAAGTTTCAATACCATAACCTTTATAAATATTGATTATAAACTATCATAAGAATTTCTGGTGAAGTTATGGATGATGTAAAAAAAGGAACAACAACCATTGGTTTAATAGCTAAGGATGCTGTTATTTTAGCCGCAGAGCAAAAATCTACAATGGGTTATTTGGTAGATTCGAAAGTGGCTCAAAAAATATATCAATTAGACGACCATGTTGGCTTAACAATAGCCGGGTCGGTCGGCGATGCTTTAGCTATGGTAAGGCTTCTAAAAGCCCAACTTAAGCTTTACAAGCTAGAAAGAGGTCCAATAACTGTAAAGGGGGCCGCAACTTTAATTTCAAACATCTTACAAGGCTCTAAATATTTTCCTTATATGAACCAATTCATTTTAGCAGGTTACGACAAGGAACCTTCTGTTTACTCGGTTGATCCTCTAGGCGGTTTTGACTTTAAAGACAAGTATTATTCAACAGGTTCTGGCTCTCCTTTTGCATACGGTGTATTAGAAGCAGGTTTTAAAGAGGGCATGAGTGTTGAAGAAGGAATTGATTTAGTTATAAAAGCTATTAAAGCCGCTATCGAAAGAGATATAGGTTCTGGAGGAAAGGAAATTCAGGTCGCTATCATAGATAAAAATGGTTATAGAGAATTAAGCAAGCAAGATTTGAAAAAGTATTTGTAAAAACTTTTATGGATTAGAAAATTCTGAAAAAAACTTACAATTTTTGGTGAATTTGTGGTTGAAGAAAAAACTACTGATTTATTCGAAAGAGTGAAGAGTAGTATTCCTGAAGAGGCGAAGATATCTGATATAAGATTTGAGGGATGTGAAATAGTCTTATATACGAAAAGCAAAGACTTCTTTACATCAGACTCTACTATTATTAAGGATATTGTTTCTTCGTTAAAGAAAAGAATAATCCTAAGACCAGACCCTTCGATTTGTATAGACATGGAGAAGGCTACAGAAATAGTAAAGAAAATAGTTCCAGAAGAAGCTGCTCTAAAGGATATCAAGTTTGAACCAGAGTTCGGGTCGCTTATAATCGAGGCAGAGAAGCCAGGTTTGGTAATAGGAAAGGGCGGGGAAACCCTAAAGGAAATAAGAAAGCAAACCCTTTGGTTGCCTATAATAAAAAGAGCACCTGTCATAGCGTCTGATGTTGTAAAAGTTCTAGATGACCTTATACATAAGGAATCTGCTTTTAGAAAGGTATTTTTGGATAAGGTTGGTAAGCATATCCACAGTGGATGGAAGTCGACTGAGTGGATACGCCTAACTGCTCTAGGAGGTTTCAGGGAAGTAGGTAGGTCTTCTCTGCTCTTGCAGACTCCGGAAAGTAAAGTTCTAATAGACTGTGGAATAAAACCAGGAACGAACGAATATCCTTATCTCAATATTCCTGAATTTGACATAAGCAAATTGAATGCCATAGTCTTGTCTCATAGTCATATGGATCACTGTGGGATGATACCCTATCTTTACGAGATGGGATTTGATGGTCCTCTATATTTGACAGCACCTACTAGAGACTTGATGGTTTTGATGTGCATGGATTTTATAGAACTTACTCAAAGGGAAGGTAAGACTCCTCCTTATACAACTAAGGGCATAAAAGAGGCTGTTAAACATGCAATATGTCTAGACTATGGAGAGGTATCAGATATTACACCTGATATGAGGCTGACCTTGCTAAATTCTGGTCATGTTCTAGGCTCATCATTAGTTCATGTCCATATAGGTGAAGGTATGCACAACCTGCTCTATACTTCAGATTTGAAATTTGATAGGACGGCTCTCTTCGAGCCTGCTAGTACTGACTTTCAGAGGGCAGAGACAGTCATAATAGAAAGCACCTATGGAGCTAAGGAAGATATTATGCCCAAGAGACAAGATGCAGAAGCGCAATTGGTTGATATTTGTAAAAGGACTGTAGAACGCGGTGGTGTATGTTTAATACCTTCCTTTGCAGTCGAGAGAAGTCAAGATGCCATGGTAATACTAGCTAAATCAGGATTTGAATATCCAGTTTATCTAGATGGTATGGTTTGGGATGTTAACGCCATTCACACAGCCTATCCAGAATACTTCAACAAGGACTTACAGAAGCAAATTCTATCCCAAGGCGATAATCCCTTTACCAACAAAATATTCAAGAGAATAGGCTCAGAGGACGAGAGAAAGAAGATTCTAGGGAACAAAGAACCCTGTGTTATAATTTCAACATCAGGAATGTTAACAGCTGGACCAGCGGTCTGGTGGTTAAAGAATCTAGCCGAGAATAAGAATAATTCTCTAGTCTTCATAGGATTCCAAAGCGAGGGAACCCTTGGAAGAAGAATACAAAAAGGCTGGAAGGAAGTACCTATGGAAGAAAGTGGAAAAACCATAGCTGTCCCCATAAACATGGAAATAGTAACCATCTCAGGGCTATCAGGTCACAGCGATTTCAAGCAACTAATAAACTATATTTCTAGATTAAAACAAAGACCTGAGAGAATCATAGTTGACCATGGGGAAAATAGTAAGTGTGTGGACTTTGCTAGAACTTGTTATAAGATATTTAGATGCGAAACCCTAGCCCCTAAACTCTTAGAAACTATAAGGTTAAAATAATTGTTTAGAATAATCTAATTTATGCTTTATCTGATAGGACTAGGACTAAACGATGAAAAGGATTTGACACTAAAAGCAGTAGAAATAGCTAAAAAGTGTGAATGCTACTGCGAATTGTATACTTCTATCTGGAAAGGTTCTTTAGAAAACTTGAAAAATATCATAGGAAAGGATATTACTCTCCTAAAAAGAAAGGACTTGGAAGAGGAACAAGAGGCTTTTTTGGAAAAAACTAGGAAAATAGATGTTGCTTTATTCATGCCAGGAGACCCCTTAGCTGCGACAACTCATATAGACTTGGTTTTCGAGGCTAAAAGAAAGAAAATACCTGTCAAAATAATTCATAATGCTTCAATCTTTTCTGCTATTGGGGAGACGGGTCTTCAAATATACAAATTCGGTAAAACCGCCACCGTCCCTTTGAACGGTAGACTAGAAAATGTAAAAACAACATTAAAGAATAACAAGAAACTAGGTTTGCATACCTTATTGCTCTTGGATATTGATAATGAAACTAACTTGCATATGACTGTCAAGGATGCTTTGAAATTGCTACTGAAAGCAAAGTTAGTAAAGGATTTTGATGAAGTGGTTGCTTTTTCTCAAGCAGGAGGCGAATCAAAGATATATTACGAAGCTGCTAAGGAGTTTTTAACCAAGGAAGTAAGTTTACCAGCAGTATTAATAATTCCAGGTAAACTACATTTTAGAGAAAGAGACTTTTTGGAGTTGTTTTGATGGAGATAAAAAACGAGATAGAAAAGATGCTTGAAAAAATCGAGCCACTTATAGATAAAGTAGAGATTAAAGACGAGAGAGGAGAGGAAATGTTGGTAAATATGAGGGCTTACATCTCTGATAGCAAGCATTTCTTTGAAGATAAAAACTACCTAAAATCGTTCGAAGCCATAGTCTGGGCATGGGCCATTCTTGAGATTTGTGAAGAATTAGGCATTTTTAAGGTAGAAAGATGATATTTACTTGTAAGTGATAAAAACATATAGATATTTAAAGTTTTCTGTCATATAATTATTGTGATTAAATGCCTGGATTTTTGGATGAAATTATAACATCTGCACAAAAATACATGAAACCTGAAGAACTCACAGATTTTATTTATGATGATATCCAGTTAGTTTGTGCACCAGGAACTTATGTACATGGTATGCAAGGTCATATTGGTCTAGGTATGGCCGATTATGAGTGGTAAAAATGGTTACCCATGCTCAAGAAAACGTAATTTCAAACATAGCACCTTTATCTAAGGTTATTACAATAGATGTTCCATTTATTCTAGGAGAGACTGTTTTGCCAGTAGGTGCCTTTTTTGAAAATATTTATAAAGCATCCAGAAACCCTAGGAAAGAATTTAGAGAAAAACTTAAAGCTGATACAGAAGCAGCTAGATATAGGGATATCGACCCCATATTTAAAGCACTTGCTGAAAGAGAATTAGCTTTAGAATCAGCCCGTCTTCAAGGTATTTGTGTGCCAGAACTTCCTGGTTATGGTATATGTAGAGGAGGAGCATCGTCATATTATTATGGCTTTGGTTACTCAGGAATGGACAAAGGCGGTGCAAGTAAAAATAACTTTATAGATGATGTTCGTTGGGAGAAAGGAAGTCAAGGAGAGTATACATTAAAAATAAGAGGTCCTATAAAGGGAGCTAGGGTATTAAGAGAACATGAACACGGAAGGGGAGGGTGAAAGTAATGGAAGGAACTAAGAAAAAGGCACAGAGAAATCAAAAAAACGAATTTGTAGATGATCTTAATTTTTCAGAAGGTAGCGATGCAACTTATTTTCTTCATATAGAAGGTCAACCCAAAGAAGGACAGATAACAAGATCTCAGGGGTGTTATGAAAAAAGAGATGTTAAAGGAAAAAATACAATTTCTAGTAATTGCACAACAGGTAGCACAACAAGCGTTGAGCAGAAAAGTTCCAAAAGCGAACATACAGACTATATCGCATTTGGACCTGGAGGAAGTGCGGCTTATACATTGAACGCAAGTGGAAAAGTTAAAGGAGCCAGGATTGCTAGAATACACATATGTAACGATTGTTGAGGCAACTAGTTAAAGCTTAAATACAAAAAATAATAAAAAATCTATATGGCATCTGATTTAATCAGTCTGGTACTAAATGATATTCTTAAAATTAGCCCTACAGTTTTGACAAAATATGCAACTGTCCAGGATCAGGTTTTATATCTTATACTTATTCCTTCGGTAATTCTGATTTTATTTATTTACGCTTTTGCAAAGCAGATAGTTGGAAGAATAGTAGGAGAGCATAAAGGGTTTGAATATCTCGTCAGCATAGTTTCGTTTATTTACATTGTCTATAGCGGGATGTTTGGGGCAACTCTCGTCCCTCTATTTTTAAACTGGTTAAATATAGCTATAATACTGTCTTTAATAATTTTCGTAATGAGCGTTGTTTTTCATCCAGCCAGAGGACCTGCTTTGACCAAAGCGGCTGCACAAACCGGTAGAATGATTGGTGAAAAAATTACCGCTAAGGAAAAAGAAAGAAAAGCTATAGAACAAGAGATAGATACTATAAAGAAACAGATAAATACCCTTGAAGGTGAGGCAAACAGACCCGGAGAGACCGAGATGGCAAGAGCGTATATACGCATGCAAATTGCAAATTTGAAGACGAGACAAAGAGAGTTAGAAGCAAAATTGTGATTAGATGATTTTGGATTTAGCTTTTTTAATGTCAGAACAAACTTTGATACCATTTTTATTTGTCATGGCCATTGTTTTTGGTTTTTTAGACCTGTTGAAAATTTTTGGTAGAAATGTAGCTGTAAATTTTTTAATTGCTCTTTCCATCGCATTTTTTTCGATTACTAACGCTGCTTTTGTTGATATGCTTTGGTCTTATTTTGGAAGTATAACAACCTTTTTCATTGTAATGTTCCTTTTAGCCTTTGTTTTTGAGGTCTTTGGATTAAGAAAGGATAAAAGAGACCCTACTTCTAACATAATAATATACGGCGGAATTCTATTTGTACTTTTATCCTTATGGTTCCTCTCTGCTAAGTATATACCAGAATTACCTTTCATAGGCTCAGCTCAGAATATACTCTTCTTTTTTGCCGTAATATTTATATTGGCCATCTTCTGGACTGCCTTTAAAATAGGTGGAGGCGGACATAAAACACCGCCTGCAAGAGGCGGTTAAAAGATATCTTTATAAATAGGTTCTTATAATATATTTACTATAAGGTAGTAACAATGAATACGAGAAAATTTGCATTAGGTTTGATTGGATTTTTGCTAGTTGCGACACCGGTCTTTGCTTATAACCCTATAGAGGACTTGGTAGTTAACCTAAGGGCAATAGGCTTTCAATTAGTATTGCTCTGGCTTTTAACCTTAGCAGTAGTTTACGGCGTATTGTCTCACTTGGAATTGCCCAAGTCAATGTCTGCCAGAGGAGTAATATCAATAGTATCTGCATTTATGGTATTGTTAGCAGCTGCTGGAACTCAGGCAGCCGACTTTATAAGTAATTTAACAACATCATCTGTTTTAGTGGCATTTGGATTGTTAATAGCTATGATATTTTTAGAGATAACTGGAACAAAAGTTAGTGGAGAGCACATCTTCGCAAAACATCCAAAGTTTTTTGCAGCTGCTTTATTGATACTTGCAATTTTAATATTTATCGGAGCAGGTGGATTGAGTTTATTGAATATTCCCGTGTTCGCATTAACAGATCCATTATTCGCAATAATCTTTTTCCTACTTATCATGGTAGCAAGTATATGGATATTAGTTAAAGAAAGTGGAGGAAAATAAAATAAATTAAAAGGTGAAAGAAATGGTCGATATAATAACAGGTATGGCATCCCTAACAAGTTTAGGTTTGCCTGAAGTGTTATTGTGGGTATTAGCATTCGCAGTAACATTTGGAATTTTAGTAGAACTTAAAATCTTCAAGAGAGCACCAGCTACTTTGATTTCAATAGTAGTAGCTTTCTTAGTACTAATGGCTGCACCAGCCGCGGTAATATCAATATTAGCAACTATGTCAACGACATTAATACTAGTAGCTATAGGAGTTTTGGTATTAGTGTCATTACTAACTGCAGGTGGAGTAGGTGGAGTTTACAAAAGATTTAATTGGTTGGTAGAATTAGTATTAATAGCAATAGTAGCTTTAGCTTTCGTTGGAGCAGGTGGTCTAGCATTAATAGGAATAACATTGCCCTCATTAGCATGGATAGGTTCAATACCTTGGATTTTGGTTGTCATAGGTTTGGCAGTATTATGGATGTTATACGAATCTAGAGAACCAACACCAAAGCCACAAGCACAAGCTCAAAAACCACAGGGACAATAAAAAGAAATAGTTGGATAGTTACTTTCAGTGACTTTTTCATTTCTTTTCTTCTTTTATTTTTTCAACAAATTCTGTCATACTTTTAATGTTTTCTGTTAGCTCTGGCAATACTTCTTTAAAGACTCTTTCTATAGAACCTATTCTCCCCTCTATATTCTCCATTGAACCTCCAAATTCTTCCATTTTGCCAGATAGTCCTTTTTCCCTCTCGACTAAAGAAGCATCAATTTCTTTGAATTTCTTTCTTATATCATCAATCTCAGACTGAAGTTGCATATCTTTTTTCTCAAAATCAGATAGTCTTTCCTCAAAATCCTTCCATCTCTCTGTGACTATCCCTTCAATAAGCTCTTCAACTGTAATTTCCTCTATGGGTGATTGAGGCTCTTGAACAGGTTTAGGCTCGAAAGTAAAAGATCCCCTAACCTCTTCCAGAGTCATGGGTTTAGATTCTTCTGGTGAAACTATTCTTTCAGGAGGGTAGCCTAGAGGTGTTGGTGCCGGATGTCTTGTTACAACAGGTTCAGAAGCAGCTCCGTAAAAATCAGTTGGTTTGGGTAAAGTTGGCTCAGGCTGGTTAAGCTGTACGCCAGGAGCAGCTGTAACCCTCTCTTTTAATGCAATCTTCAATGCTCTGTCGATATGCTCAGGTTCGAACCCCTGAGCTTGTAAGCGAGACATAATCTCCTGTTCTGAAAATCCCTGAGCCGCATAATTTAGAACCAAGTCTACAGGGATGTAAACTTTCTTAGGCTCTTCCGGCTTCTTTTTCATAAAAGGCAATGGAAACATTACTCTCCCTTCTCTTCAATCATTCTTTCAACTTCTTCTCTTGTTACAAAATTTGTTTTTAGTGGATTAAAAAATGATAGCATGTTTTCTATTTCCTTTAGTTCAGTCTTTTTTGCCATTTTTTCCAAGATTTTATTTATCTTAACCAATTCATTGTCTATTCTTAAAATACTATTTTCTATATTAATTAATCTTTCATTTAACTTCTCATTAAAAACTTTTCTCTCTTCATTCAGCTTTAAAAAAGAGTCTTGCAAGGTACTGGCACGCATCTCTGTAAGGGAAGACCTCTCTTCCAAAGCTCTTAGTCTTCTAGAGCTTTCGTTCTCTCTTCTAACTAATTCGGTAAGAATAGCCTGTACATCCCTTTCGACCATCGAATCACAAATTATATTTTAAGTTGCTATATATATAATTAATTAAGATTCATATAAAATTAGGTGCAAAAATGGTCTTTGAAACCGAAGTTACTGACGGCATTCTAAGAATGAACTGTTTAGGTTCTATATTTGGATTTACAGTAGAGGATTCTGACGTTGTAATGGCAAGAGTAATCGAAAAGTTAATAGAAGAGAAAAAGGTCGTTGGTATAGTACTAGCCGAGACAAGGGAATATGAATATGACTCTGAACAGACGCAAAAGCTTGTTGAGATTGCGAATGTGATAACAGATGTAGTAAAGGAAAGAAAATTATTGTCAATAAAAAATATTGCTGTAGAGCCATGCACAAAATATATTCCTGCATGGTATGGGTGGTTGAGAGACTTGGTGACTTTACAGATGAGAGGAGATCCCATTGGAGCTTACCTTAACTTAACAAGGGAGATAAGGCACTTAAAAACCAAGATGGCTTCTTCTGATGAATACGGAAAATGCATATCATATTATATTGAAAATGCATTAAACCCCTTACAAGAGCTATTTGATAAATGCAAGTTAATTCAGGAAGCAAAACCCTATTTGTCTGGATATCATATCGGTGATAGAACACTTTATAGAAAGTTCTTCAAGCCAACCGTAAGACCTAATTTCATGTATACAAAATTCATGGCACAACCTCCTCCAGGCGAGACTGTTGCAAAATATAGAGTAGGAGACACTGACATAGAGATTTTCAAAGTTCCTGAGAAGGTTAGATACGTATATCACGTCACTCCGCCGGAATTTAAACTTAGTGAAGAGGAATATACGTTGTTAGATGCTGCAAGGAGAATATTAGAACAAAGAAGACCCAGAGAACTAGAAATAACAGAACAGGAAAGAATGAGAGAAATCTTTCATACTTTAAGTTTAGACTTGTTAAGAGATTTGTCAGAACAAATGGGAAAAACTTTTGAAGTTGGACAAATGGAAAGATTATCAGATATTCTTACAAGATATACGGCCGGATTAGGCATTCTAGAAATACTGCTAAAAGATGATAGAATACAAGATATTTACATAAACTCGCCTTTGGGTGATTTACCTATTTACGTTTTTCATCAAGACTATGAGGAATGCGAGACTAATCTTGTCCCAACATTACAAGATGGTGATAGATGGGCCACTCGTTTTAAACTCATATCAGGCAGACCTTTAGATGAGGCTAACCCTGTTTTGGATACTGAAACTACTGTTCCAGGAGGTGTAGCCAGAGTTGCTGCAATAAATCCAAGACTTTCACCCGATGGTCTTGGGTTTGCACTAAGAAGACACAGATTCAAACCATGGACATTTCCCCTGTTCTTAAGGGAAAGATACTTTAATCCTTTGTTCGGCGGGTTGATGTGGTTGATTGCTTCTTATGGAAGAACTGTCTTGATTGCTGGATCAAGAGGTTCAGGTAAAACTTCATTCTTAGGAAGTTTCATGCTGCAAATTCTTCCTTATTATAGAATAATCTGCAGTGAAGATACATTAGAGCTACCAGTTGAGGACCTGAGAAATCTGGGGTACAATATTGAAAGGATGAAATCACGTTCTGTTATAACTAGAGTAGAGCTTGAACTTCCTGCTGAAGAGGTTATAAGAACCGCTTTAAGACTAGGTGATTCTTGTTTAATAATGGGTGAGATAAGAAGCGTTGAGAGTAAAGCCTTGTTTGAGGCAATGAGAATTGGAGCTATGGCAAACACAGTAGCTGGTACTATTCACGGTGAATCTGCTTATGGTGTTTTCGACAGAGTGGTTAATGATTTAGGAGTTCCACCTACAAGTTTTAAGGCAGTTGATTTTATCGTCGTCTGTAACAAGTTAAAAACACCAGATGGATTAAAAACTTTCAGAAGGGTTACAGAATTAACAGAAGTTAGAAAACATTGGAAAAAAGATCCGTTAGACGAGTCAGGATTCGTAAATCTGGCTGAATATCGTTCAGAGGAAGATAGATTAGTACCAACAGATACTTTGTTGAACGGCGAATCTTACGTCTTAAACCAGATTGCTTCAAGGGTTCGTGGATGGGGAGGTAGATGGGATCTTCTTTGGGATAATATTCAACTAAGAGCAAAGGTTTTAGAAACAATAGTTGATATCGCTAACAAAGTCAACAAGCCTGATTTACTTGAAGCAGAAACAAGCGTTAAGGCAAACCAGATATTCCATATTTTATGCGAAAAATGTAGAGAGGATATAGGAACTATAGACAGTAAAAGAGTTTATGACGAATGGTTGGAATGGTTTAAGAAACGAGCAAAAGAATGATTTTAATGGTTTTTGATAAAAAGAAAAAAATGGAGGAATTGGAAAAGAAAGTACAGGAAGCTAAAAAGGAAGAATTAAGAAGAGCATTAAGCATTTCTGAAATACAAATGCCTTCAAAAAAAGAATTGGAGGAACTGGTTCCCTATCCTTCTGAATACTTAACTTTCCTAGAAGAATTAAAACAAAAACCAGTCACATACTATGAGAAGGCTTGTGCATTTGCAGAGAAATACCTTGCAATAAATCCTGATAAAAAAGCAAAAGTTAAGATGGAAGAAGCATTGAAAGCAGGATACACCAACGCGACCCCAACAGGAGCATTTTCATTATCTATTTTAATGGCCATGATAGCCCTCATATTTGTTACTTACAGCATATTTTTTCTAAACATCGGAATGGTTTTTGGAATTTTTGGAGTTATATTCGTCTTTGGGACATTCTGGTATTTTTATAATTATCCAAATGCAAGAGCCAAGTCAATGGGAATAAAAATGTCTTCTGATACCGTTCTTGCAATTTTATATATGATAATTTACATGAGGAGCTCTCCTAACATGGAAGGAGCGATAAAATTTGCAGCTCAAAATTTAGAAGGGCCCTTAGGATGGGACTTGAGAAAGCTGCTTTGGGATATTGAAACCGGCAAGTACGCCTCTGCTGATACTGCTTTAGTTGACTATGTATTCAAATGGAAGAACAAGAATAGAGAGTTTGCAGAGGCTTTGAATCTGTTAAGGGGTTCTTCTGTTGAATCTAGTAGAAGAGAGTTGATATACGAAGAAACTTTGAATGTCATATTAAATGGTACAAGGGAAAGGGCAAAGCATTATGCAGCTGGACTAAGGATGCCGATGACCATGATATATGCTATGGGAGTTCTACTGCCTGTAATGGGTTTAGTATTGTTCCCAATAATTTGAATTTTCATCTCAGACTATGTAAAGCCTTCATTTGTTTTGTTTGGATATGATATTCTTTTGCCATCTTTTCTATATTCTATAGTAAATTACCTTCTTTCCTCCAAACCCCCCACCTTTTCACCACCAGACATATCCAAATCAAAATCAGTCCCGCCAATGGGTTATTTTGAATTTTTTGGAAAATTCATTCCGATCTGGCCTTTATCATTGCTACTGGCAGTACCTATTATACTTTTAGGATGGGTTGGAATTTCAAGTGAAAACGCTTATGAATCTGTTAATTATTCGCTGTTGATTATTTTAGGTTTGGCTTTAGCAATTGTGGTTTACGCATTCTTGGATAGCTATCAAAAAATTAGGGTAAGAAAAGATATAGAAAGAATCGAAGATGAATTTGCAACTGCCTTGTTTCAACTTGGAAATGCTATTTCAGGAGGTGCTCCTCTAGAGACTGCAATAGATAAAGCAAAGGAGAATTTAAAGGAAATGAGGATAGCTGATATGTTTGATATTATTAGCTTGAACATGAAAAAATTTGGTTATACCTTTGAAGAAGCGATATTTAACAAGAACGTTGGTGCTATCTGGTATTATCCATCTAAGCTTATACACTCTATAATGCAGACTGTAATTCAGTCTGCAAGAAAAAACATTAAAACAGCCGCAAGTTCAATGGTAGTGATATCCCGTTATCTAAAAGGTGTTCATGAAGTAAAAGAGGAAATAGATGAGATTTTAGGAGAGACAACTTCAAGCATGAAATTTTTAGCAATGTTCTTGGCTCCAATGGTTTCTGGCGTAACTGTTACCCTAGCAGTAATCATATTAAGAATACTACAGAACTTGGGTTCATCAATGCAGAATATAATGGCAAGCGCAGGAAATGTTAACAGCTATCAAACCTTCTTCCTCGTTCCTTGGGCAATGGGAGGGACTTTGCCTATAACTCCTTCGTTCTTCCAGCTGATTGTTGGAATTTATATGATCGAGACTGGAGTTTTACTAGCAGTATTTTTAAATGGTATAGCTTACGGAGAAGATCCTGTTGGGATGAGACAGAGCATATGGACAATTGTAATGTTTGCGATATTGATATATATCATAAGTTGGTTCGCTACATACTCAATGTTCGGAGGTACAATAGAACAATTATTGGCACCTACGTCAAAAATATAAGTAGATATAAAAAAGTTATTTATATGAAAGCAATTGTATTTAGATATCTTTTTGTCGCTGTTGCTGCAGTCTTATTTCTTGTTATAGCTGCTGGAATCTTTGATGTCTCAGCTAAGATGTTTGAGGAAAAATCATTAGAGCATTTGAGGAGATTCATAAAGTATACACCTTATTCATTTAACATAAATGACTTATTAGTAAATCCTAATGACCCGAATGCGTTTGACTCAGGTAATCAAACTAATTATTATACTTCAGGTTCTGACCCAACCTTTTGTCATGATGTTAGAAACTGTATAGAAATGAAACTTGTTAAAGGCGAAGATTGCATCATAACATATAAAGTAAAACCTAATACTCCTTTCGATATAAACTTTTTTAAAAATGCTTTAGCGAACTGTCCCTCAGTCACATTAAAAGAAGAAATGTATGGAAACACCCAAAGAAAGATATGTGAGTTTAAACCAATCACAAACTATAACGAACTTAGAGAAGATAATATTTCACTTGAAAAATATGAACCTGACATCCATAACTGTTATCTTCCTGAAAATCTTGGGTCATTGAATGTTATGAATGATGTTGATTCTATAAATTATATTTATAGTGGCAGAGGAAATTCAAACAACTATAGTTTTGAAAACGGTGGAATTGTTAGAATAATTGTAACAAATGTTAGTTTAAAGAATGATATTTATTCAACTTGTTCATATAGTCTTTACGTTTGCGGGCAAAACGCCATAGGAACCAATGCAGACGAAACCCCAGTTCAAGTTTTTAAGAAAATTCAATATCTAGACGAGAGAGAACTTTACTACAATGAAACGATTGTCTGGGGAGGGAGGCCGGAAGCTAATAGAGTAGACCTTACATTATACCTCTTTTGGAATGGATTTTTAAGACCCTATATTTTAGTGTTGACTTTTGGAGCTATTGATATTGGAATTATGCCCTTCCCATCTCTTCCAGCAGGTTATAATGTATATGGCTACATTCCTCGCTACTATAACTTTTCGTTTCAAAGTCTTGTTCCAGACAAAGAAAAAGCTTTGATAGACGCTGTCGATGCAGGAATGTGGCAATGGAACAAGATCCACTTTGAGGATAAAAAATCAATGAAATACTTTTTAGATGCTTATTATCCAGATATAGAAAACATTTATTTTAGTTATTCGCCTATCACTCTTATTAATAAGGATTATTCTATATCCTACGGTTCTAATTGTTGGAATGTTGGCTATGAAAATTCGAACGTTGGAGAAAGAATAGCAGTAGGATGTGGAAGTAGCTCATGTGATATTTTTACAGAATCGCCAAGCTTAAAGCATGTTTTTAATTTTGATAGTTTTGTTATAAAAAACAATTTAAAAATGGTTCTAGGAATTAAAAAAATATTTATTACAGAAAAACCGTTTTATTATGACTTACCTGATTTGTTGGTGATTCCGTTGAATATTGCGTTATGGCCATTTGGTTTGCACATAGATGATCCAATAGAAGTGAACTTCCTTAAAACGGTTAGAGATTATTATAAAATAGATGATTTAAAACCTCGGGTTATATTGGTTTTGGATCCGATAACGTTTTGTAGTGAATAACATGAAGGGGATTGAAGCGGAAACGCTGATAGTTGCAGTTGCCCTAATAGTAGGAGTCGTGATAATTTTACTTTTTTTATCTGGTATAATAAAAATTGATTTAACAACTTTGTCACCACCTTGATATATATACTGGAAATTTTAAATAAAATTTATGAAAGGTCTAGAAAGAGTAGTTTTTTATGTATTTCTGATAGTAATCGGACTTTTTCTGCTCGTCGCTTTTTTAAGGTCGATTGGTATTTTTAATCCTGAGGGTACTAGCACGACAATAACAACACCAGCCACAGATTCAAATGACAGATTTGATTACATACCATATATCTTATACAGCAATCCAATTGACTTGTCCACATATGATGAGTGTAAAAACCTAAAGAATGCTATTAAGTATGCTATAATAACAGGAAAACCATACAAGGTTGATGAGATAGCATATGGCAACGACCTTTCTGGATTAATTAGCCTTCCTTTCATAGGAGACTGTCCTGAAGAAGACATAGAAATACCTATTGGAATTGGTATAAACCAAACTGTATGTAGATTTAAGCCAATATCAAATGATCAAGTAGTTAGTTCCGGTATCGGAGGGATAAGCGATGCATCATTACTAGATTTTGATAGCTGTACTTTTTATTATAATCAATATTACACTCTTCCTTCATTTAATTTAGGACCTGAAGTTGAGAATCTTAATTTTAATTCAGGAACAATAAATCTGTACTACTCCCCTGACAACTTCTATCTAATGAATGGAGATTACTCTCATTATACATCAATAAATAATAACACCGCATTTGGTAATGCTTACAATGGACCAGGAAGGCTAAAAATCTATGTAGGAAATGCAACCTCAAGTAACGGTGAATGCAAATTTAACATTTATTTCTGTCCAAGACCAGCAATAGCCAAAAGCAAAGTAAATAGCACCATAAGTATTTTTAAGATTTTTAGAGATTTGGAGATATACGACTCACCAATACTTCCTTATTATATAAAAGATTTTTCTAAAGATAACACCTATAGTACCATGTCTGGCTATACAAAGGAAGTTTACTATTGGAACTCTTATGACTTTAAATTAGATGGGGATTATAGTGTTGAAACCATTATAAATGCTATAAAGGCTGGATTATACTTTAACGTTCATTCGAGAGACTATTTCTTTGGTCAACCTCACTGGGATATATTAAGAAATTCTGCAATTGTTAAAAGTACAGAATGCTGGGATACTGGCTTTGATAACTTATTGAAATCTGGCTCTGAATTTGAGCGAACTCGCTCTATAAGATTCAATTGTGGTAATGATAATATTTGTAGTGGAGAATTAAGAGTGAAGATAGGAATAAGGAAAGATTATAGAACTGATATAGATATAAACAAAGACGGTAAAAATGACAAATTAACTTACGTTTCAGGTGTGATTTCTTTTTGTGATAGTTAGAAAGTCTTATTTTATAATTAAAAATACTAACAGCAATTTATATACAAAAAATTAAAGATATAATATGATAATACCAGGAAAGGTAATTTGGTGGATTTTGTTAGTTGTTTTTTTATTAATATTCGGTATAGCTATTTTATCGCAGTTTAAGGATTTGCTTGCAAAAGGTGAAACTAAATTTTCTCCCTTAAATCAATCTGAAGTATCTTCTAATACTGAACAAGAAATAGGGACTATAACCTACAGAGGTTTGGATATTGATTCAACAGACCCTCCAGATACTGCTATATATAAACTGTTCAGGAACTTTGACCCATTATTTCTAAATGAAACCAAAGGTAATAAGATATTTTACGGCTCCTTTATCTTAGATCTAAAAGGAAATACCTACAATATTTACAGTAGCAACTTAATTAACATGTTAAGGGAGGGTATTAAGGACTTTAGTAATTATGACCCTGATTATCAAATAGGTGAAAACTGGCAACAACCACCGAATTGTGGAGCTATCACAGCAAATTCTCAAATAAATTATAACAATGGTTGTTGGGTTTCTGCTCTGGATGCTCGACCAAATCCATGTAAGATTTATGTTAATTCGACTACTAGCAATTTTGATGGAAAGGTAAAAATAAAAGTAGTATGGTATGTAGTAAGAGTAAGTAGTAAAACAATAATAGATACAATAGTAACATTGTGTGATGGTTGATTAAATGGAAATAAAAATAACATTTTCGACTATTATTGGAATATTAATGGTTGTAATAGTTACCATAGCAGCAGTTGCAATTTTGAGTAGCTTAACAAAAGTATCTGTAGAAGAGTGCATGCCAGCCGAATATCCAGCAGCTTTTTATGGAGGATTGAGCTGTGGTACTGATTCTAGTGGGAGACAACTTAGTTGTGAATATGTTGTATTTGACGGATTTAGATTACCTGATACATGTCTCGACCCTGACAGAAATTTATGCTGTCCTATATTCAGCCAGCAAAGTCAATATAAAGCCTCTGCTACCAAGAGAGGAGAGGATTGTGGAAAAGATTCTATGAACATTCAGGTTAGATGTGACGTAAATGACAGATGCGTTAATAACATAAATAATATATGCTCGCCGCAGAAAATAAGAATTATAGAGGATAAATGTTGTAAAATTACTACAGTATAAGTGATTTAAATGGCTGGTCCTGAAGGAGCAGGTGTGAGTTGGATTGTTTATGCAGTTATAATGTTAGTGTTTATCTCAGTAATTCTCCTGGTCCTACAATATTTTGGGATAACAAGCAAAACCTTTGGTAACATAGATATTATCACTGCAGTTGCAACTGCTATTGCAATACTTGCAGGAGTACCGTTAGCGGGGAGATAAATGGTATCAGGTCCTATTTTAAATGTTGTTGTTTTAATCTTGTTACTGGTAGCATTAGTTTTATCAATATGGTTTGCAATTAGTATTATAACTGGTGACTCCATGAATACTATATGCAAGGAGGCAGCTGGTAGAATTCTTACCATTCCTTTGATTGGTTATAAACCTTTACAGCCATTATGTGACATAATAGCCCCAGGTGGTACGGGAAAAGTTCGAAGCGTTTGAGTGTGATGATATGGAAACTGCAATGGAAGAGGAGACATATAACAAAGTGATTTACATAATAATGGGAATATTAGCGATTATAATATTCATCTTCGTTCTAGATGTTATGACCGGTGGACATTTGTTCAGTTCAATAGTATGCGCAATGGTATGGTATCTACCATTTAGCGGTTCTGTCTTATCAGGTTATCTTGGATGTGGTGGAATTCCTTTGTAATTTTTAGTTAATTTTATATTATAGCAAACTAAATTCAGAATATGAAAGCGCTTATTGATATTTATACAATAGTCACCATAGCAGCTGCGGTAATTCTTATTGTTGCAGGCGTCTATATTTATTCTCAAACTATTAATGCACCACTAGCAGACCTTATTTCTTCGACCTTTGCTGGCTGCGGAAGAAGCGGGCAGCAATGCTGTAAAAATGACTGGTGCGCTACTGGTTTTATTTGTGACGGAAGCATATGTATAGAAAACATAACCTACCAGATAATGGTGGATGAAAGTTACTTGATATATAATAACCTTGAAACCGCCACTAGAGCTCAAAGAGATGAATTTTTCTCATTAAAAACCGGAGCAGGTTGGGAAGACTGCTCGAATGGTCGGAATTGCCAGAATTGTTATAAAATATTTAACTATAGCTATGCCAAAACCTGCACAGACTGTAGTTACTGCGACTCGGATAGCAAAACTTGTAGAAGTTGTTTAGCATGCGATTCAGCAGAGAACGGCAAGTACGGCGAGCTTTACGAGTGCTATGATTGTAGTAATTGCCAAAATGTTTTGGATGACTTGGCTGATAGTTGCTCTCAATGCTCTTTTTGTAATGTAGCAAATGTAACCACTTTTGAAAATGGTTTAACATGCTCTAATTGCTTCCAATGCGACTCATCAAGATGTTATTCTTGCTATGGTTGTGGAACAGAAGATGAGGTATGTGATGAATGCAGTGGAACAGGTCCTGCAAACTGTAAAACTACACAGGATTATGATTTATGCAGGAAAGTAATAGATTGTATAGCTTTCTATGATGGAGAGCCTTGTGAGATTGAAGAGATTTTACCCCTGCCTTGGAGAAATGGAATACGTTTTAGTTCAATAGTCTCAAATATTTTGGATAACTGTCTAACAAAAGAGGCAAAGAAAAATATTACTGACAGTATAAGTCAAAAGATTTGTAGCTATGACATTTCTAAAATAAACTTTATCGAAAACGGGCAATCTTTTGTAGGGCCTTTGAATTATCTAAGAGCTTACTTTACAAGCGATGGTAACCTCCCCACTTATTCAAACTTGTATGATATGGTAACCTCCAATGGTGATTTTAATGGTATAACTGGAGAAAACAAAGGAATATTATTTAACGACTGTGGTATTCAAAAGATTGACTCGATGGCTTCAATACCATTAGGGACTGAAATAATTTATAGTAGTGATCCTGAAATCTTTACAAGTTCTTCAACACCAAGAACTCCTGAGGGAGACGTACCTGTTAACTTGAAAATAATTGTTTCTAATGTATCCTGGAATGAACAGTTTGGAAATGACTGCTCTTACAATGTTTACTTATGTGCCCAAGAGGCTATAGCAAACTCTGATGATGATCATATACTTTATTTGTATAGGAACTTTAGTTACTTTAACGAATCTCATTATAATGTTCAGATTAAGAAATGGTCACCTGTTAGTGCATCTGGATACCAAATTAATGTAACCGCCATAAAGTATCCCCAATTAAAATTAAACTTAAGCGGAAGAAATGCTGATGTGCCTAATATTGCAAAGGCTTTTATAGCTGGATTAAGAGATTACTTCACTTTTAATTATAACTATAATCGAACTGTGGATTTCTTCTGTATAAATAGCGGTTTATATCCTGATTCGAAAACATGTTATGACAACAACGTTACTGTCTTAATAAATGATAACGTTCCATGGAATTTAACAAGCTTTAGTTCACCTGTTGATACTTTTTCAGATATTCCTTACTATAAATACATCTATTATGATTCGAGTAAAACTTCATATAACATGGACTTTAATGTTGAATTAACATTTTTTGTTTATACCTCAAATATACCCAAGCTAAATAATACTATACTCGTTTCACCTGTATTGGTTATCACCCCAACCGTTGAATGTGTAAGTCATGATGAATGTTCTAAAGTCTGTTCATCCTTATGCCCTGCTAAAGTATACGGTTGCTGTTATGGTTGTAAGTTAGGTCAGTGTCAAAGCGGTAAATGCAAGTGTGTAGACGCCACTTCTTATTGCTCATCAAGTCCGCCTTATCAAGTTGGTAGCGCATGTACAAAGCCAGCATGCTCAAGTTATACTACATCTAGTGATTGTAGAAACGCTGGTTGTAAATGGTGTCCTTCATATGGAGGAAAGTCAAATGGTTGTGGAGATACTGCTGATTGTGTAGGACCTCTTTGCGATCCTTGTGTAGGAGGCGAATGCTTTACAACAGCTCAATGTGTAGATTCAGATACGCCCGCTGGAGATTTACCGTCATGCACTTGGACAGATTTGTACGTCGGATTATGTTGGGGATGCTGTTCCTCAACAAATACATGCAGGATTCCTGCTTCACAATGTTCTTAACTTGGAAAGTAATTTTATATATTCAGTAAATAAATTTTAAATATGAATATACAATGGATATTAATTGCGGTATTATCTTCTGTTATTATTTTAATACTTGCTTACAGCATTTCACCGGGTCTTTTCAAATTTGCATCGGATTTTTTGAGTTTTGTGACTCAGACCCCTAACTTAGGAGATATATTTCAACCGAAAGACTTGACTGCAGCAAGTCAATATGAAGGATATGAATTAAGCTATGACGGTATGATTCTTGAAAAGGATTCGGGTTATGATAATATTGATGAAGTCTTAAAGATTAACGTCAGTATTCCTGACTGTAGCATATGTCCATCTTCATATTGTCAGAGTGTTAATTTAGGAGGAATAAACACTTACAAATGCGATGAATGTGGTATCTGTAATGGGATATCACAGCCTAATAGATTTAAAAATTGTCTAGGTTGCAACTTAACCACTGAAACTTGTATACTTTGCGCAGATATTGATAAAGGATATGCTTTGTGTAATAAGATAAAAGAAGATTGCATCTTAAGTCAATATTCAGAAAATAATCAAAATGGTTGTTATTTAGGTGAAATACCATACAATGATGGAACCTCTTTTAATATCAACACCTTGTTAAATGTTTTAAGTTCTTGTAGAAGTGAGTCGATAAGAGTTAATATGGGAAATAATTTTATGAAAGAACTGTGCTACTTTAACAGCTCGTCTATTTCCTATTACGATTTCAAGAGACCCAGTGATTTTTATTTGAATTATACGCTAAACGACAGAATACTTGGTGGTACTTACGCTTATAATTATGATGAAGATCTGAATTTAACGGCCTTCGATAAAGGAGGCGAAGAGAATATAGAGAATTATAGAATTTATGTTGCAGTAAATGGAACTGTAAATACAGAATATACAATCAAAGCAGGATATATTAGTCCAGGATTTTCCATTCACCATATGTATGAAATAGGAAAGATAAAAACAGATTCAACTGGTTTTGGTTATGCGGAGTTTGATAATTATGGTGACGTTGATACTGGCGGTGGAACATTTTGGAGAAATAAAATTAATGATGAACCTGATAAGAATACATTGAATGCGGTATATGCATTCGGAGGGTTGATAAATAAAATAAATGCTACTTTTTATGCTAATATTCCAACCAATGGAGAATGGTCCAACGAGCTTAGATACTCAAATTGTAATTTTGATACTGATATAGAACCATATTTAAAGGATAGACCTTGGTGGGTTCCTAATAATAACAATTTAAATTCTTCTTGGTATTTAGTCAGCGGAAATCCAAATTCATCCATAAAAGTTTTCTACGATTCATCTATGCCTGGTGGGGGCAATAGTCTTAATAGAGGTAATATAAAAATACAACTTGGAAAATTGGATGTGGATTTTCAAAAAAATTGTATGTTTAATATCTATGTCTCTTCTCAGGACGCATTCGCAGAATATGCTGGAGAAAATATTTTGAACTTAAATGATTTTCTAAAAGATTTTAGCCCTATAAACGTTTACAAAACTTATGATTATGGAAATAAGGAAATAATCTTGTATAATTATTTTGAATTTGATTTAGATAAAGAATACACCGTTGAAGAGATAAGGTCTGCTATTGAGACAGGTCTTAGGAACTGGGAGCAGAACTTATTCCCTTACCTAAGCTCTTCAACAAGCTTCGAGTGGTTAAAAAATAATAATGGAATTTATCAGGGTTCATGGATAGGTACAAGTAGGTCACTTATATACGAGAATGATTGTTGGGACAACTCTTTAAACCTTATTATGAAAAACCTTAATGGAAGATTCATAATAGGAAACTGTCGAAATGGCATTTGCAAGGGAAATATAAAGATTAGAATAGCTTTCAAGTATGTAAAGCCTGATAACTTAACCTCTGAAAGAGACTTTCTTTATCCAACTGTAACCTTCTGCGATACTTCAAATGCACCCGCTCCTCCACCTAGTCCGTGTTCAAGTTATACTTCAGACGGTGATTGCATCTTTGCTGGTTGTAGGTGGTGTCCTTCATATGGAGGAATAGAGAATGGCTGTGGAGATGCGAGCGAAGGTATGTTGGATCCTTGTGTAGGAACCTACTGTTATACAACAGCTCAATGTACAGATCCAAGCGCACCTCTACCATCATGCACTTGGAAAGATAAATATGTTGATGTATTAAAATGTGGTTTGTCATGTTGCGAAGATTCTCATACGTGTACCGTTCCTGCTTCAATGTGTTACTAACTTAGCAATTTATTCAGACTTTCTATATTGGTGAAACAAGGTTAAAATGAGGTAAAAAGCTTTCTAAGATTCCGGTTCTTACGATCCAAATGAAACTAAGCACTATAGCCAAAATTACCACACCAATAACTATCCACATTAACCATGCAGCGATAGCCTTCATCATGTACACCTATTATTTATACATTTAGAGGGTAGTCCTCCACAATCTACGTCCTCAAAGCATCCACAAAAGTTTGGAACGCCGTTTATACTCATGCACACGCCTTTTATACAATCTAACTTGGTCTTACAAGAACCAGTCTCTATGGGCGGTGTATAACCCTCAGAAGTAGCTTGAACCTTATTTACAAATAAGAAGCTAACTAAAAAAACAGAAACTATAATAAAGAGGAATACACTCAACGCAGTATATAGCGAAACATCCATTGCTTTCATAAATGTTATTAAAAATTTTTAATATATAAAACTTTAATAGTCAGCTTTACTTAAATTAAATACATGAGGGGTTTATTAGAAGAACGACATCTTGCATTACTGATTGTAATAGTTTTAGTTTTGGTGGTTATATTTTTTATTTGGGCTTCAAATATAAACACAGCTCAAGCTCAATTATCATACAAATCGATTATATATATGCATTGCAAAGAATGGCAGGACAATCAATGCGAACCAATAGCTGCCGAGTCTATAATGATATCAATTGAGGGCGAGTCTAGTCCAAAATCTCTTGCTCAGCTATGTGCAAAAGAGTACAATAACGATGAAAATTTGTGGGATCAAACAGCAATTGAAGGTTGTAAAAAATTATGTATGGGATGTCCAACATAGATAGGAGGTGCTAAAGTGAAAGGTATAGAATTGTCAACCACGGCTATTATATTAATAGTGTTGGGGCTTATAGTTCTTCTAGCATTCTTTTACTTAATTATGACATCCAAAGGACAGGTTGATGTTATTCAGTATCAAACAGCCTTAAGAAACTGCTGTGGTGACCGTAGCATTTATGATTGCACTAATGCGAATGTTTACTGCAAGGTTCCGTGGAGTGACCAACCCATGTTACTTACTGACTTGGCAGATAAAGCAGGTGTAGATACAACAAGCCTTCCTGGTTTTTGTTTCTGCCCTACCACTTAGGTGTTTAATTGGTAGCAATTTCACAAGCGTTAGAGACTGCGATAGCAATAATAATCTTCATAGTCCTAGTTATGATGTTCTTTAGCGTGTTTGGCAGCACCGAATGCGATAAGCTTGCTAACACCACTGCAATAGAGCTTACGAACGCCATAAACAAAGTTGCATTAGAGAATGGAGTAGAACCTTGGACAGGAGAAGATGCTCCTGCAAACGATAAAATTGATAATTATGTCTCTGTTCCTATAAGACTCTGCGAAAAAAACATGATAAATTCATTTGCAGCCCAGTTCGAAGCTCAGCAACCTACTTATATCTTAACCTATGAAATCTTTCCAGAAGCAGGTTTTGCTTGGAGTGAGTCTCAACCTTTCAGTGGAGGTGCTGCCGAATCGGTGTTAAATTACTTAATTATGAGCCGTGGCATTCAAGCCTTAACCTATGCCAGCAAATATGTAATAAAGGCAATTAAAAAAGCAGGAAGTTGGGTAAAGACAGCTATATTCAAGGGAGGAGCTTCTCTTCTTGGAGTCAAGATTACTAAATTCCTAGAATCAGCTAAGAATAATAGGGTAATAAAATGGATTTTGGAAAGATTTGGTTCCTCGGCAGCACAAAAACCTCTTGAAGAGGATGTTGATGATCTAGTTAACGCTAAATTTTATAAAAGTAAATGGAAAGGTCTAATAGAAGATTTTAAGAAATTAATAAAAGATGAGAATCTAGATGAAGAAAGAGCTCTTGTAAAACTTGGTGTTTATAAGGAAGGGCCAGAAGGTTTGGCTTTGAAAACTCTTGATGGTAAAATGGTGGTGAACCAAGAGTATAGAGGTTTTATTTTAAACTTTATTGAAAACAAAGGTGAGGCAGCTGATGTTTTTGCTAGCAGTGTTTACATTCCACCTGCATTCCCGTGGCTATCTACACGAATTGAAAGAATCCAAGCCAATTATTGGCAACCTTTAAAAAACAGAGTCAAGACTTGGTGGCAGAACAGCATGGTAAAACAATATCTTTATGATAAACCTAAAAGTTTTTACAATAGAGTCAAAGGGACATATCAAGACGCTAAGAGTGCATTCAATGAGATTTTCAATTATAAGGATGGAATGACTGACACTAAAATTATGCAGGAAGAAATTGGAGTTGTAACAGGCATTGCAAAGGAAAATAACGAAGAAATTTTGCAAGGTATGAAAAAGAATTTTGATAAATTTAAAGATGATTTAGAAGATCTTTATCAGGGCAATAAAATTTTCCTAAGTCCAGATGATATTACATCTGCTGATGTTGATTTGTATATTGATAGTTTTAAGAAATGGGGTAACTTACAAGATTTAACAAAATTTACACCTCGTGAAATACCTGTGGTGGATCAAGCTTCTTTAGCCCAAAGAAAAATGGGAAGCACTCTAAGAGATGCAGCAAATGAAATAAAAGATGCTGCTGATAAAGGTGCTGCTTTTAATGATTATCAAAGCATGGCCGTCAATAATTGGGATGCTCTTCCACGGTCTACAGGAACTTATAATAAAAATTATTGGATTGAAAAATTCTCTGAAGGTTATACTCAAAATGGAAAGCCTATGTTAATGGCTGAATCAGAAGTAAAGAAAGCATATGAATATGCAAGAATGAGCATGGCAAATGAAGGACTTTTTGATAGAACAATAATGTTTGATGCAGCAGGAAAACTTAGAGTTAATCAGCTGATTACAAAAACAGAGAGAGTTGAACGTGAATTACTTTCTACATCATATAAAATGTATAGTGGCTACTCTACGGATAGGATAATAGACTTTCTTTCAACACCTCTTATAACAACGGAATCTGCTTTAGATAAAATTCCTAGAAGTGCTAAAGTGGCTGCTACTGACGCTTGGCAAAGAGTTAAAAGAGGAGTGTTTCTTGATTTGAACAGAATTGGTCAAACTCCAGTATATAGCGCCCTTAATGTTCTTCAAAGTCCTTATGATATAAAACAAGCTTTGAAGAGTGAATCACAAATACAGGAAGGAGGATGTGCCAGCCAATCTATCTGCAAGTTAGAGAGAGGAAAAGCTGCAGGACCAACAGAAACTGCTACTGCATATTTGCTTGATAGACAAGTTCCTAGTTCTATTAACGTAAAACTCTGGAGACAAAATCCTTCAGTGGGAGCTGGAGAACTATTTGGACTTGCTGAAAGAACTCCTGCAGGAATAAACACCGCATTGTTCTCCGTCTCAGTACCCGAAAACCCAAGATTTTATGTTGTAAGTCCATGCTTTGCAACTGCTAAAATATGGAAGGATAAAAGCAAAGACACCGTCTTTGTTAGCATAGACAAGGGTAACAAATGCGATGTTAGTGGTTGTGAACAACCTAGTTTAGGGCCATATAAAATACCTTTGCTAAGCGATATACCATTTTTAGGACAGTATATGAATGTGCAAGTAGGTTTGAGTTCGGTAGATACACCTAACTATTGCTATGCTGATGAGCAATTTATTTGGGGCGAAGATGATAGTCCTTCTCAAGCAGCATATTACGGAACATTGGCAGGTTTAACAATAGCCTGCGCAGCTGCAACATCATGGTGGTCTGGTGGTGCTGCTTGGCAAGCTTGCCTTAAAGGTGCTAGTTACGCCACCATAGGAATACTAATGGTAGATGTAGCATCTGCAACACAAGCATATAGAGATGTTCCAAGTTGGGAAAGGCAAGAAACAGGATGGGGATTTTGGAACTATCAAAAAGCGGCTGATATATGTGACAATATTCAAATCATATCAAGTTTTGGTAGTTTTGGTACAAGCGAAGTTAAAGTAACAGGCAAATCCTTACTAGATAAGTTCAAAAAGTTTAACGAATTGAGTATAAAGAATCAAGTGAAATTTGTAGGAAGCAAGGTTGCTAAGGCTTCTGGAATAGGTCTCAATGATATTTGTTACGGTATACAACTTATAGGTGATACCTCACTTTCATGGCCAATTAAAACTCCAGCAGGAGAAATGTGGAGGAAGGCTTCTACTCTAGATGACAAATGCATGCAGGAATCAGCAGCTAAATGTGTATGGCTTCAAAAATGCGATCCTACTGGGACAAGTACAGACCCGTCTCTTATAACATGTCCTGCTGATTATATTTGCGATCCAACTGAAAGAATATGTAAGAAGAGTAGTTCAACATGAAGGGGATAACTGAAGATTTTTTGCTTTTTATCGTAGGTTTATTTGTTATTCTTATAGTTCTAGCAACAGTTTTTGGTAGAGGAATAGCTTACAACTTTCTAGGATTTTTGACTGAGGTAGAGCCAGCTAATCTTCAAGAAAACATAAGAACTATTTTAACAGTGGCTTCATATTCTCCAGGAGATTTTGAAGCAAAGATACCAGTGACTCTTAAGCAGGTTATTACTTTAAATGATAATCCTTATCCTACGATACTTGTTGAACCCGACCCACAAAATAAATTTTCTACGCCAGCACCTCAAGCATTCTTAACAAACTGTGATATTGTTAGAACATGCACGAGAAGTTGCGGCTCTATAGGAGAAAAATGCGCTGCTCATACAGATTGCTGTGGGACTTTAAGTTGCGACACTACTGGTCATTGCAGTAGCACTTATGGTATGTGTGGTAACGGTACTCTAGAAGAGGGAGAAGAGTGCGACAGAGGAACGGCAATACCTAACATAATTCAATGCAGTGACGGGATTGACAATGATAGAGATGGAATGCCTGATGCTCTTGATTCAGGTTGTCATGATAAAGGTATTATAACAAATCCTTATAATCCAAGTTTTAATGAAACCGACTCAGCTTGTCCAGGTGGTTGCATAAGTTCTTGCGCATGTCGCAGTGGATATAATTTCTGCAAGGATGAATTTGATAATGATGGTGATGGCCTTGTAGATTCTCAAGATCCCGATTGTCATACAGATTATAACCCAGGAAATCCTGAAAGTTTTATTACAAGTCGTCATGAAAAAAAGTTTGTTGGTGAGCCTTGCTCTTCTGATAGCGAATGCTATGGATTTTTAGATTGTATGAGTAGAGTTAGCTTTGATAAAGTTGGCGGGACTTTGATTATTAAAAAATATTTTGAAAACAACAGATGTAAAATAGAAATTCAGGCGATGGAAGTATGAAAGGTGGAATATTTGCACTTAGCGAATCTTTCATGAAGATACTCTCGACCGCATCTGTAGCCATAGTTCTTTTGGCCATATTTTTTGCATTTAATCAATACAGCATAATATATACAGAAAATAGAATTGATAGAGAATCGTTAGTTGTTGGCGATGCTGTTTTATCGAGCTGCATTGCTGAAAGCTCTAATGGTTATCCTATAAAAGGTCTGTTATCAGAGGAAAAAATAAGAGCAAACAGAAATATGGCTTGTCTAATTTATGACAAACCAATTTACATTGAGATTTATAGCAATGTACTTTTATACGGCATTGGAAATCCTGCACCTTGTTTAAGAGTTAATCCTTGTGTTAAGAGAGTTACAACCACTTCTACAGTTTTTCCTGCAGCCTTAAACCAGACCACCAAAATAATTCCGGTGAATGTAACGATATTTATAGGTGCATAAAATGAAAGGTATAGAACTACTGTCATCGTTAATAGCAATTTTAGTAATGCTTGGCTTTGCCTCTTTATTTGGTGGACTCCTTGTCTTTATTATAAACTTATCAGAGCAACCTTCTACAAATCCTATAAATTATGAAATGTATTTTTCTCCAAAATATCCTCCGGTAAAGTACGAAGCTATGCTCTTATCCTATCTGGAGTCAACGGAAACCGTTTCAGGTTTTCAGATTAAGAAAATACTAGCCTATGCAGCATACCAAAACAATGTGACCAATGTTTTTATTGATGGGACAGAAATTACAACCTTAGACTCCTCTTCGTCTGCAATATTTAACCAATGGATCAAGGATGAGGCTTATCTTCTAGAGCTAACCATCGGTGGAAAAGGCTATATTATAACAAAGAATGCCAGAGCTATCAACGCTTTATCTAACAATATACTAAGACTGAGAAGGATTTCCGTACCTATTTATATTGATGATGAAACAGCTAAGGAAATCAAGTCCGATGAAATTAAACCGCTTCCTATAAATGTAACTCTTGATTTTTATGTACAATAAAAAAGCTATGATTATCCCGGTTTTAGGGACCGTACTTGTAGTTTTTGCAATAGTTGTTGCGTCGGTTATAGGACTTGTGATCGGGCCTACTTTTCAAGGAGAGGCTATACAAAAAGGTGGATTAGGGATTTCTATATATAATAACGCAGAATTTTGGATAAAGGCATTGGATGAAAGCGTGCAAATAATCTCCAGAAGGTCTGCATATGATTTAGGAAAAAGTGGTGGAATAATAGGGCCTGAAGTATTTACATGGCATATAAATTATCCTTCTATGGAGACTTTCCAGAAAAATTTGGAATCTCAAATAAAAGGTAGTCTGCCTCAAGGCACAATAAAAGCTGAAAGAACTATAGAATGGGGGCCTGGTTCTATTAATGCTCTTTACTCAGATTGCGGCCCAATAGCCAGTTCTAAATGCTTTTTTGTTAAGGGCAATAAAAGCTTTTCCATTTCTGACGAGGACATCGAAGCTAAAATCTCTTTATACCCGCACGCATTCTATTTTAAGATAAACTCTAGTTATTTTAGACTTCTTTACGTTGGAAGGCAAATATTAGATGACTCTAGATACAGCTCGCTTTTAAATGATATAACAGCATTGAAAAGTCTTCTTCAAGTAGATTTTCCAGATTTAGATTTTCAAATAAGTAATTCTGTTCCAGCAAATATAATTGAAATTACCATAACAGATAAAAGCTGCCTGCCTACTGAATATTATTGTTTAGCACCATTAAAACCTGGAGAAGATGGGATAATCCTGGGTGGAAAAGAAATTCCTTATGATTTTTTAAAATTAAAATTCAGAATCGATATAAATAATCTGATAGCACCTCCTACTTGTACAAGAAGCAGTCCAACTGTCACTATAAATCCCTCACCTCAGACTGGTTCCAAGGGCTCGTCTTTGACTTATACTGTAAATGTAAAGAACAATGATGGCTCTGATTGCGGAGACTCCGCATTCGACTTAACTAATACTGTTTGTCCTTCTGGATTAACCTGCGTATTAAATAGAAACTCTTTAACAGTTTCTCCTGGTTCAACAGATTCTGCAATTATGACAGTTAGTTCCACATTATTAACTCCTTCTGGCACATACCTGTTTAAAGTAAATGCCACAAACTCTGGAGAAACTGATTATTGGAGAGAAGGTTCTGGAGATTACGTAATACCAACAGAATGTACTATAAATTCTGATTGCGCTCAGGAATGTGATAATTTGGGTATAGATTTCAAATGGCATGGTATAAACTGTGTGTCTGAAATCTGCAGTATTTATGAAATATGGAGCGGCACTTGCCTAGCAGGAGATGAGAATTGTATGACAGGACAATGCTGTATAGGTCAGTGTCAATCAAACAAATGCGTCTGCTCTCACACAGATTATGTAGCTGCTTATGGAAGTAGATGCCCTTCAGGACAAACATGCGGTGAAGATTGCTATTGTCATCCAACATCTACCTGTACAGCCGATTTAACAACAGTTGTGACTGGAAGCGGACCATGCACAGTCTCATTTGTCATGTCAACTTCAGGATGTGATAGACAAATATGGGAAATAAGAAACTCTACAGGTCAGGTCTGTGCAGGAATTGTTTCTAATCCTGTATCATGCCCGACTCAAACCGTTCCGTTAGGATCGCATATCTATAGTTTGTATATTAATGGTATTCAAAGGGATAGCGAGGAAGCTGTATGTGTTACTCCAAGTTGTGTAGGTGATTTAACAACGAGCGTTTTCGATCCTGGAACAGGTACTTGTACAATTGGAGCTAGCTTTATACCTTATAGTTGTGAAAACAAAAATTGGGAAATAAGAGACTATAATAATAATGTTAAATGTTCAGGAACTCTTCCGAATACAAATTGTCCAGCCCAATGGAGCTTTTCTGGAACAAACTACACTTACCTGTATATTGATGGAGCTTTGAAGAGTACAAAAACTGATACATGCAAAGCTGGTCCCTCATGCTCAGCAGTTTTATCAACAATACAAGTTTCAGGAGAGGGTTCTTGTACATTTTTAGCAGACTTCTCGCATAACAACTGTGATAGTAAGAGTTGGCAAATTAAGGATAAAATCACCGGTGCTATTGTCTGTAGTAAGGCCCTTCCTGATAATTCATGTCAGTGGAACACTTTGTCTGGAGCATTAGGCACAACTTATAATTATGAATTGTGGGTTGATGGAGTTTTGCAAGATACAGATTCTGCTAGGTGCAATCCAGAATGTTTATCAAATTCTGACTGTGATGATGGCTCAAGATGCACGGATAATATATGTGATAATGGTATATGTAAGTATCCGCCGAAACCAGCCGGAACTGTTTTTGCAACTAAAAGTGGATATTGTCCAGCTTATTGTTCAGCAGGTACTAAATATACACCAAGTGTTTTGAAGACTTGCGATAGAGTCTGCGATGGAGTATCTGCAAATGAGCCAGATTGTGATTATACTGTAGGATGTACACCTTCAGACTATTCATCAACACTATGTCAAATTACCCAATCCTGTTCAGATAAATGCTCCGGAGGTTATGAATTTAGGAATGGTCAATCAACTTGTTATCCTGGTTGCGCTGCTGATGGTATTAACTGCGGTACCTGCACTCCTCCCTGCTCTGATTCTGATTATACAAAAACGTCTTGTGGAACCAGCAGTATAACTTGTCCAAACAAATGTGATGCGGGTATAGAGTATAGAGATGGACATACTAAAACTTGTAATATTGCTTGTGCAGATAGCGTTAATTGTGCTAGTAGTTGTACTGCTTCTAGCTGTGGAAGCTCAGATTACGATACTAAAAAAACTTGTCATAATGGTTGTAATGGTGATAGATGTACTTGGGTATACTTATGCAGTGAAGCTAGCGATTCAAAAAATGAATTTCAATGTTTAGATTGTTGTGATTGGGGTGGTTGTTCAGCACCTTATAATTGTGGATGCTCTGTACCAGCTCAAATAAGGACTGAGTTTCAATCTAATCCATCATGTACTTATTACTGGGATTGTTGTAAGGGATGGACCGGTCCTGTTTGTAATTCTTGTGGGTGGTGTCCAGTTACTGTTACAGCGAGCTGTAGTTATAGTGATGCATGTACTTATGGTAAGTACTGTTCAAAGCAAACAAAGTCCTACTCAGATTCTTGTAAATGTTGTGCAATAGGTTGTAATACATATACGGCTACAAACTCTTGTACAACTAATGCTCAGTGTACGACAGGAAGTGCACCAACATGTACATATTACACAGACTACCAATGTGATTGTGTTCTTGCTGTTGGTTATAATTTTAGATGGGCAAGTCCAGCGACATTTACGGCCTCATGCAGCTGATTAAGATATAAGATTAGGCTATTCGTCTATAATAATAAACTTCGTTTACACTCTTTTTCTTTTTAAGGAGCTGATTTATCAAGCAAGAAATTATATAGCATAAAATTAATAGCAGAATTATTATCAGATAAGAAATAGGAAAGTAGTTGACGTAAGTTAAAAAAGCCAAAATAAATAATATCAAAAAAATTACAATTTTTCTTTTAGTTGGTTTAAAGAATATTTTCCACTCCATACATATATTATAAAATTAACCGATAATTAAACTTCACATTTACCAGCAAATCTTTATATACGAGAATACCAATAAAAAGATAGAGGTGAAAAACAGTGAAAGGTGTTGAATTACCAATAAATATTTTAGTAATAGTTGCTATAGCAGTTATAGTATTGCTAGGATTAGTAGCTCTTTATTTCATAGGGTTTAATCCATTCAGTGTCACCACAGCGGTAGAGTCGGCAAAGAATAATGCTTGTAGAGATTACTTGCATCAGAATCCAGTATGCAATTCTGCAGCAGGTGTATCACTTGAATACCCGGCCGGAACGACTACAACTTTAGATCAATTCACAAACGATTATTATGGTTGTAGTAATACTGCAGCTGATGAGAGCTGTGCAAGAAGAGTTTGTGGTTGTCCAGGTTACTAGTAATATTTAAAGTGTAAATATGGCAGTTTTTTCAGTTAGAGGCATAAACAGCAGCTTTTGTTTTAGTTCTATTCTTAATTTTAGTTATTTAAACTTTTTTATCGAAATCTTTAGTATTTAGAGGGAGGTGTCAAAATGGCAGAAGAATCAGAAAGACAAGAAAGAGCAGAAAGCAATGTAGTCTTTGTAGGCAAGAAACCTGCAATGAGTTATGTCCTTGCATGCGTAACTCAATTTAATGACGGAAGAGACGAAGTAATACTAAGAGCTAGAGGCAGAGCAATATCGCATGCAGTTGACGTCGCAGAGATAGTTAGAAACAAGTTTTTAACAAATACAGAAGTTAGTGGCGTTAAGATAGGGACTGAGGAAGTTCAATCTGAGCAAGGAGAAAAGCTAAACGTTTCTTCTATTGAAATAGTCTTAACAAAGAAATAGTCAGTTTTTCAGGGCAATAAATTCTTTGCCCTTTCATTTATTCTTAAAAGTTTATAAATCAGATTTATACATAATTAGATTATGAAAGGTATCGAACTTCCAATAAATGTTTTGGTTATTGTAGCAATAGCTGTCATAGTTTTGTTAGGACTAGTTGTTCTTTATTTTATTGGTTTTAATCCATTCAGTGGCAGCGTAAGTTTAAATTCATTAAAGAATACAGGATGTAGTAACTTTTCTCTGAATTATGGTTGTGGGAGTAGAGGAGCAACTACAAGTAGTATTTCATTGCCTGCCAATAGTTATGGTGTAACTACGCTCTACGCATTATGCACAGGATATCTAAACGTATCTACAGAAGCGCAATGTAGACAACTTTGTGGATGTTCTTAATCTTAAACAGCTATCAATAATTTAAATTATAATAAACATATGAATTTCTAATGGGCTGGTAGATCAGCGGTAGATCGCATGCTTTGCAAGCATGAGGCCAGGGGTTCGAAAATTAGTCGAAAATCCCCTCCAGTCCACTAATTATTTCTTAGGTTCGTAGAAATTGTAAGGGCAATCGTACCTAAGACATCGTATATCTTTACCTTCTTGAAGACTTAAAGTACTACATTTATTGCCTGTAGCAAGCATCTGCCCTCCGCTACACCAATTTGGATCTAAAATTAATTCTGCTGTAGCCCTTTTTTCTGCTTCAGTTAACGTCATTTTTTCACCCTTTCGTATTAGAATATTGGTTTGAGTGATATATAAATGTTACTATTTAGAAGTGATAAAACTGAATGTAGCAAGGATAGCTATATGAAATTAAGGAGGTGATCCAGCCGCACCTTCCAGTACGGCTACCTTGTTATGACTTAGCCCCACTCGCAAACTCTTGTCTCGACTTGGTTAAAGCCGAGCCTCAACAAGAATCTACTCGCATGGCTTGACAGGCGGTGTGTGCAAAGAGCAGGGACGTATTCAGCGAACGGTTATGACGTTCGCTTACTAGGGATTCCGGCTTCATGAAGGCGAGTTACAGCCTTCAATCTGAACTGGGGTTGAGTTTAGGCGATCAGCTTCTCCTTTCGGAGTTGCAACGCATTGTCTCAACCATTGTAGGCCGCGTGTAGCCGAGGATATCCGGGCCATACGGACCTACCGTCGCCCACTCCTTCCTCTGGTTTATCACCAGCGGTCCTGCCATAGTGCTCACATTTTTTTGATACAATCTGAAAATGTGATAGCAAATGACAACATGGGTCTCGCTCGTTAACGGACTTGACCGCACGCCTCAAGGTACGAGCTGACGATGGCCATGCAACACCTCTCAGCTTGTCTGGTACGCCCATTAGGAGGACCTTCATTCTGCTGTCAATCCTCGTGAGATGTCCGGCGTTTAATCCAATTAAACCGCAGCCTCCACCCCTTGTGTGCTCTCCCGCCAATTCCCTTAAGTTTCAACCTATGCCGTTTCGGAAATGCAGTCTTTAGTAGGATACCTGAACCCTACGATATTTAAAAAAGCACCAACAGACTCCTTTTTTCCAATCTGGAATCTGTAAGTCTTGGAGTTGTACCAAATCTTGCTTACTTTTATATTCAGTTTTTCCAATTCTACTTTTAACCATAAAACAATATTTCTGTTCTTACAGCCAAACCTTATTCTGATGTATGTCTTTCCGGTTTTTGGATTTCTCCATCTTTCTGGATAGCCTTCCGCGTCAAACCAACCTTGAATGTAAGCATTCCTCATTTTATTGTTTTGTCTCACTCTTTTTGGAATTGTTATTCCTATCTTTTTACCTTGTTTTATATTATAATTTCTTTTTAGATAGTCCACGAATCCCTTTGAATTGATTTCTATTATGAATTTCTTCTTAGATTCTTGTCTTGAATAAGACTTTACCCCAAGGCTGTCAAGCAACTTTTTAATGTACCAAATATTTTCCTTTTTCTTGTCAGATATTCTGATGTAATACTTGGTTACTGTTCCATCGCCTGAAATTATGGCTACAAGATATGCTAAATCAACTTCTTCGGATTTCATGTTGATTTATTTTTGTTTAAGGTTATTATTTAAAAATTTGTTACTGCACTTCTCGAAATTGCGGCCGTACTCCCCAGGTGGCCCGCTTAACACCTACGCTCCGACACTGCAAGCTCTCGTAAAGCTTGCAACATCAAGCGGGCATCGTTTACAGCGTGGAC
>Ga0172365_10000115_pt1 | contig 45063 bp, 53 predicted proteins | sample LakKivSesite48cm_FD_114535 | JGI IMG/M metagenome (GOLD analysis project Ga0172365, IMG submission 114535) | Sediment microbial communities from Lake Kivu, Rwanda - Sediment site 48cm | ecosystem: Environmental > Aquatic > Freshwater > Lake > Sediment | place: Rwanda: Western Province, Lake...
AAGATAACCGAGCCTTTTGACGATAGTAGAATTGCCCATCCTTTCACCATATTTGGCAATCTTCTCCACAGATACTTTATCCTTTGCATTCCACAATGATTTCGCGACTTCGGCTATTCCCCCGCAGTATTCTGGATGGTCCAATGCATCAGCCAGAGTCTTCTCCTTGTCCGAGATGTTGACTTTGTAACTGCTGACAGTTGTTGGCACAAAGCCGAAGAACTTTCTCTTGTTCAGTGTCACGAAATTGTATCTGATGTTTAAAACTTCTCTATTCTTCACTCTCTTGGTTGTGGCAACGAAGACAGTGAAAGGCGTTTGCTCAGTGAAACCGTAGAAATTCAATGCACTCCAATATGCGACATAATATGGTGAAACAAGATTAGAGGCAATCACAAACTCATGTTCGGTGTAATTGGATTTTACTCCTGCGGACAGCGGAACTATCAGGTAAATTCCTCTTCTAAGGATGATGATCCATTTCTTCTTAGCTAGATTGTTAGCCAGTACCTTTGCGTATTTATAGGAGCAGTTCAGCTCAGCAACGACATCCTTAAGGCTAAAGATAGTCTTACCTCTCTCGGATAGGGAGGAAAGCAACAGGCTCTCCTTTCTGGATAATCCTCCCCTTACATTTTCTGTATCATTGGCACCTGACATGCTTACCACTGTTACATAAAATATAATCTTCATGGCTTATAAAGTTAAGCATGCCTATCACCATTCAAACCCCCAATCTCCATAATCCTCCTACAATTGTTATTACGTATGTACCCATTGAGAAACAAATGCGATCCATACCAAGACAAACCAGATCCAACCTTTTCTAAAACAGCTGTTTTCCCATCACGTTTGAAAGTTATTAAAGCATACTTTGGTTACTTAGATTTTTTAGAGCGCTTCTTTCAGAAGTTTTTCAAGCTCCGCTATATGCTTTATGACGATGTCCGAATGGAAGACAATCCACGGGCTAGGGTTCATAAGCTTACAGATCGTCACTGTCTTCTTTCCCTTCATCTTAGCTTCATCTATCTCTTCCAAACTAAACCCTTCATGTTAGTATTCATTGAGCTGTTTTTCTATAGGTATTTGTGTATATAAAACACGACGCCGAATACTCTAAGCATAGGGATTTCCTCTCTTAAATCAATATATCTGTATCAAAGGCAAGTTTCGAAAAAAATCTAAACACAAATCGTCAGAATCAATTCTGTTATTAGGAAATATTCACATGAGCAAGCATATGTTTAAATATAATTTTCGGAATGGTTGTTCTTATGTCAAGTAAGCGGATAGTTACAAGGGAAGATTCACTCAAGGAAAGAGCATTACAAATACTTAACTTGAGGTACCTTATCGAACAGGACATTAAAGCTTCCTATAGAAGAAGAATACTTGAATACCATCCTGATAAGCATCCTGAAGATAAAGAAAACCCAAATAAACGGGAAGAATACCAAAAAAGAACGATTGTTATAAATCAAGCACATGAACTGCTGCTGGATCTTTTACAGGATATTAAAATAGATCGAAGCAAGTATCCTCTGTTAGAAAATACTAGCCTGGTGCAATTAGTGCTGCCACAGAATGTCAAACCTGCACCCCTAGGGAAAACCGAAATGGAAATTTGGAAAGAAACGTACGAAAACATAATATGACTATATCCAACGGTGTTTCAGAATTAGCGTACACGTTTTGGACTTAAAAAATGGAGTTGACAATATGCCAGAGATGATTGTGGTTGGTTTACACTCATATGTAAGGTGAATCGGTATAGTTTTTCCCCTTCAGAGTTGTATTGTTCATTTTTTATCAGTTCAGTGGGCGTATGAGCCTGTTTTTCAAGGCTTAGGATTTCTTGCGCTGTGGTTTGGTCTGTTTCGAGATGGAACGATTATCGGAAAGGCCGCGTTCTTGTTAGGATTGAATATGAAAGGAATTGTCGCTAACTTATGGTGCTAGGGAGGCGACCTTTACTTGTTTTACGCCTTTCTTTGCCATGAGTTCTTGGGTTAATCTTTTGACTTCTCTGGCACTTCCCCTAACCGCAATGATCTCTAGGCACTTGTTCTCTTCAAGGTGGATGTGCATTGTTGAGGAGATCACGTTTTTGAATTTGTGTTGAATGCTTGTAATCTCGTTTAGGAGCCCCGGCTTGTCAAGATAATGGAGCACAAGGATGGCGCCTGTGATTTCCCCTGTCTCTTCTCGCATCCACTCAAACTCAGTTATGAAGCTTCGCAAAGCGTCGTGGATGGCCTTTGAACGGCTCTCGTATCCCATGCTCCTCCGAGCCTTATCCATCTCTTCAACCAGCGTTGGCGGAAGCGAAACGCTGAACCTAGTTACCTTCATTTTTTTGGTCATTGGATCACCCTGAAGATTATTCCTTGGATAAACAATAAAACTTTTAAGGATAATGTTACATTTTAATTTTTCTGTAACACTATACTCGCTAACATAGGAAGGTTACGCGGATCTATGGAGCCCACAATACGACTTGAGAAAGTTTCAACGATTTATGAGGGAGAAAGAAGACCGGCCGTAAGGGACATAAGCCTCATTCTGAACGAGAATGAGCTCATCTATGTTGTCGGCCCGAATGCTGCTGGTAAAACCACTCTTCTTGAAACGATAAACGGCTTATTGTCCACATCAAAGGGTGAGGTTTTCGTCCTAGGTTTGAATGTAAGAGTTCGAGGAAAAGATGTGAGGCGAGAGATAGGTTATGTGCCTCAGGATTTCATGGTGGAGCCCGGGGAGCCGTACACAGCTCTGGATGTAGTCTTGATGGGACGTTACGGAAAGATTGGTGTCCTCAACAAACCTGATGAGTATGACTTGGAAAGGGCGACAGAAGCCATGCGACTGATGGGTGTAGATGAACTGACCAATAGGCCCATGGGAAAGCTTTCGGGAGGACAGCAACAGAAGGTGATGATAGCAAGGGCTTTAGCTAAGGAACCTAAGATACTCTTGTTAGACGAACCCTTCAGCAACCTTGACCCCGATTCGCGTGAAAAGGTTCCCGCGCTGATAGGTCAGATTCACGAGGAACGGAGTATGACCACCATAGTTGTTACCCATGACGTCCACCAGATGTTGAAGAGATGCCGCAGAGTCATCGTCATGAATAGTGGAAGAATCATAGCTGATGAGACTCCTCAGAAAGCCCTAGCCATATTGGAGAGGCCAACAGGCTCACGCGCCGCGGAGTTACTCACATGATCTGGCTTGACCTCGTTATTATCCAGAGGGCTCTCATAGGATGCCTACTTGCTGGGTTACTGACAGGCTTGATTGGGGTCTTTGTGGTAAGAATGAGACTATCCGCCATCGGCTACTCCATGTCCCACGGCGCCTTCGCCGGGGCAGCGCTTGGCGTAGCCGCCTCTGTAAATCCCCTTTTGACAGCGCTGTCCTTCTCTGGGGCGACAGCGCTTCTTATCGGGCCTGTTGCTGACAAAGCCCGATTACACGCAGACACAGTGACTAGCATAGCGTTTCCCCTCAACATGGCGTTAGCCTTCATCTTTCTAACCCTTTCCCCTCAAATAGGTCTTAGCAGCGAGGTTGCAAGCGTCCTCTGGGGAAGCATCATATCCATGACCAACAATGACTTGGTTTACATGACTGCTCTGTGCGCCTCAACTGTTGCTCTAATCCACTTCTTCTGGAAGGAACTCTTCGCAATCATGTATGATAGAAAGCTGGCGGAGGCAGACGGAATAAACACTAAGCCTTTCGTGTACTTCATAATCTTCCTCGTAGGCCTTGTGGTGACCCTCTCGTTAAAGCTTGTGGGCGGCATACTTATCTTCGCCCTCCTCTTCAACCCTGCATCCTCGGCCCTCCAGTTCCTTCACGACATGAAGAAAATTGTGATTGTGTCACCTGCTATTGGAAGCATGACGTGTGTTTCGGGTCTCATGGTCTCCCTAGTCCTAGATCTACCCGTCGGCTCCTGCATAGTTCTTGTTTCAACCTTCATCTTCGGCTTGTCGGTACTCTTGTCTCCTAAAAGGAGGAGGAAGGAGGTGAAACAATGAAGTTTAGAAGAGCCCTGGCATCTTTTATCCTCCTTCTAGCATTAAACCTGCTGATAGCTGGGCTCGATGTGACCCCAACAAAAGCTGATGTTGAGTCGGAGAAGCCGACGGTCGTATGCACAACAAATGTCTTAGGCTCCATCGTCGAGGAGTTTGTGGGCGACGATGTTAATATTGTGGTGTTGGTTCAACCCGGATTATGCCCAGCCGACTACGACATGAAACCAAGCGACATCTACGCCGTTAGCAACGCAAAGATTCTTTTCTACCACGACATACCCGGCGAATTCTGGTTGCAAAGCTTGATTGAGGCTGCGGGGAACAAGAACCTGACTCTAGTTAAGGTCCCAGGAGTTTACAACACTCCACAAGGAGCAAAACAATGCATAAATATGGTCGGTGGAAATCTAAGCAAAGCTCTTTCAATCGATTTTAATGCAAAGACAGAGGCGATGTTAGCTGATGTCGACGCGGTGACCAGCGAGATAAGAAGCGAAGCCCAAAACTTGGAAGTAGGAACGGTGAAGGTTATCTGTATGCAGTGGCAGAAAGCATTCGTTGAGTGGGTTGGGTTCAACGTAGTCGCAACCTATAATCCGCCTGAAACCCTTTCAGCTGCAGACATAACGGCACTTGTCGACACGGCGCGGAGAGAGGAAGCTGCTTTGATCATCGATAACCTTCAGATAAGCGTTGAGTTTGGAGCTGGGATCGCTTCAGAGGTGGGGGCTACCCATGTGGTGCTCACAAACTTCCCTGGAGCCGTTCCCAGCACTGGAAACATGACAGAGATGTTCCGATACAACGCAGAACAACTCTTTAATGGCCTGAAAACTTGGAGAAGCACAAAAGCATTCATAACAGAAACGGAGAATTTAAAGAATCAGCTCGCCATATTTCAAGCAGCAACATCCGTAGCAGTCATCGTGGTTATTATGGAAGCTGTATTGCTTTACCTTGGAAGAAAAAGAAGGTGAGTGACATTAAGGATGTATGGAGAGGTTATAAAGCAACGTGAAGCTTGTTTGAACCCTCTCTACTCTCTCTTCCGAATAGAGTTAATGATGGTTAGCTAGAGTGAGAGTGTTAGACTCGTCATGACCAATCCTGTCCCTAAGAGGGTAGTTGACGACGCAGTTAGGTTTCATGGGCATCTAGGTCCCTTTCTAATATTAGGTCTAAAAGCGGGCTTGTTTGCCAACAAGATTCTTGGAAAAGACTATTTCAGAACCAGAACAATAATTGAGACTGAGCCAAATCCCCCTTGCTCTTGTTTCGTTGACGGAATCCAGTTCATAACAGGCTGCACCACGGGTAAAAGAAATGTTGAGTTGAGAAACAGTCGCTCTCTCTCAGCTCTCTTCATTAAAGACGATAAAAAGCTTAGGCTTAGCCTAAAAAGCGATATCTTGCAGAACCTTAAAAGCCTATCCCCAAAGAAGTCCGAGATTATAGCTATGGAATTATCTAAGAGACACATCAAAGAACTCTTCGATATAGAAGAATCGCTAAATAAAAAATAACACCAGTGAAGATAGATTAACATTATTGCAGGCTTATGTGTAAGACTCGATATAACTTTCTCAAAGTTACTTGAACAGTGCGTAGTTAAAGAGGCAGATATTCGTGTTGCTAAGGGTTTCCGAAGGCACATTGGCTGTTCTTAGTTTAACTAGATTGGTAATGCTTGAATCCCCGAAAACAGCTTATCTTCTTCAATACTCAAAAGATGGCTGTCAAGCAGCTTGCGCTTTTTGTTCTCAAAGCAAATTTGCTTCGGCAAACAAGACTTTATTATCTCGGGTTTCTTGGCCAATTATCGAGGTTAACAAAGTAGTGGAGAAGATTACTGAGAATGAAGATTCTTTCCGTAGGATTTGTATACAAAATGTTTTGAAGCCCAGATTTCAAGAAGAAATGATGGATATTCTAGAGAAATTTAAGCAGCAAAGCATTACTCTTCCAATCTCAATCTGCACCACACCTGTGTCAAAGACTGTTCTGAGAACTTTGAAACGTTTAGGAGTCGACTATATCGGAGTAGGCCTTGACGGCGCATCGCCAAGGATTCTGAGAGCAGTTAAGAAGCCTTATAGTTGGAGCATATATTGGGATTTCATAGAGAAGTCAGTTGAGGTTTTCGGACATAGAAAGGTTAATGTTCATTTAATATTTGGGTTAGGCGAATCTGAAAAGGAATTTGCAAAAACCATGGAAAAAATTTATAATACAGGAGCCGAAGTAGCACTTTTTCCATTCACTCCTATTTCAGGCACATTTATGGAAAAGAGACTTATGCCACATGTTGATAGGTACAGAATTATGCAGATTCTCAGGTTTCTCTTTTCTGAAGGATATGACCTGAAGGAGGCGTGCGAAGACAAGGAAGATGGGAAGATATATATCCAAAACGTAAAGTGGGTCAAGAATTCAGAGAAGATTTTTCTTACAAGCGGTTGCCCAAGTTGCAATAGACCTTTCTACAATGAAAGACCTAAGATGATATATAATTATCCTTCAGTTAAATTGCTTCTAAATGACCTAAATTTACTCCATGACCAATCTAAATCTTTTGGTTTTTCGCCTCAATAATGGTGTGATCAAACCAAGACTTGAATGAACCCTCAACCGAAGAGGTAAAGAAGGGTTTGGACATCCTGAGCGACCTTGGTATTCTAGAAATAGTCTTTTCTGGTGGCAAACCACCTTCTAAGAGATGATGTTGGAGAGATATTGGATTACGCCTCGAGAAATTTCATCTCTTCAATATCACTCCAATACTTGTGCTACATCTTCTACTCAATTCACACAGGCCTTTCAGGTATCTTGGAAATCCTACGCGACCAATGGAAGAACGCACGAACACTATTTGCAGAGGAAAAAAGCCGCCTAAAAACCATTTTTATGCTCTTCGAAAAAGTTAAGGGACTCGTAACAGCTTAGTCTGATGTTTTCCTTCGCCTTATCTTTCAATTAGGTTTAAATAATAATTTTTCCATTATATATATGGAATTTGCTTAATATCATGTTTATGAAGACGGTTTCCTATGGACGTTAGAGGTAGTTAAGTTAGTATAGGAAGAGGCTATAGGGATTAAGTAGTTGCATAAGAAGTTAATGAGATGAGACATAATGAAGTGTGCAGTTATGGATGCTGTGTTAAGATGGCTTGGAGCAGTCTTTCCCAATAGTACCATTCGCACTAAGGACAAGGCAATCGAAGTTTTCGAGATAAAGGATGGATATAGTATTGGCTATGAAATGGCGCATCAAATTTGTATAAACTGCGACCCTCAGTTGGCTGAACATTTTAGTAGCCTTGGTCAATGTCTGGATTATTGTGTTGAAAGCGGATTTGTCCCAACATATCTCGCTGTTCCTTACGATGACAAGAATATAGAAAGGTTGGAGCGAATGATTAATTCTTCTAATCTTCCAATTGGTCTTCTCACGGTCAATCAGAAGGGCGAGGTCAAGGTTAGACTAAAACCTCATTCACCAGAAAAATTAGCTCAGTCTACCTAATAATTATATAGAGTTTTTCTTGAAATTCATTTAATGGTAGAATTATTCTATTACGTGCATTTTCATACCAGAAGCTAACTGGCTCTTTTTTCAGAGCTTTTAAGCTTTATTTGACAGCAATTCTGATTTTAACTCTTCATTTTTTTCAGTGCTATTTCTGCCGCGTTTACTAGCTGGTATGCGATAGGCGAGGCTGTTACTGCAGGATGTGTACCTATCTGGAATACAGCAATGTCGTTAGCCCTCATCCTATTCTGGATGCATGCGCTGATCGTGTTAACAAGTTCTCCAGCACTTGGGCCACCTCTGACAGCTCCTCCAACTAATTCTCCGTTTACTTTATTGAATACTAGTCTAACCCACATCTTAGACATGCCTGGCATTGCTTCAGGGTGCCGGTCGGCAGCCTCAGCTTCTCCTGTTACTACATCGAATCCACATTGTTTTGCGCCTTTTTCACTCATCCCAGCCATAGCCACTGTTAAGTTACCGATTGCTGTGCAGAAAACCCCTACAACTCCTGGGTTTTTTCTGCTGATTTCGTACAGGTTTGCGCCTGCGATACGGGCTTCCGTTGTGGCTATTGATGCAAGTCTTAGACCTGAAGGCTGACCAGTAAAGAATGAGAATTTTGTGGTGCAGTCGCCACATGCAAAGATGTTTGGGTCAGACGTTCTCATGGTGGTGTCAACGACTATTCCCCCCTTAGTCACTGCTAAACCAGCTTTTTGAGCAAGGTCAACATCAGGTCTCACGCCAATCCCTACGATCAAAGCGTCAGCCTTTATTTCCTGACCGCTAGAAAGTTTAATAGCTGAAACCTTATCATCGCCCAAGACATCCTCAAGTCTTACGCCTGTAATAATGTTTATACCTCTCTTTTCGAGATAGTCTTCAATCTCTTGGCAACATCTGCATGCTTCTTCACCAAAGGCAATTTGCAGACACTGGTCCAACATCTCCACAATTGTTACATTAATTTCCCGGTTTTTCTTACATTCGTCAGCAAATTCAACTCCAATAAATCCGCAACCCAGAATCACCAGGTCGCTTACGTCCTTTAAGACATTCAACAAGTTATGCAAGTATTGGACGTCTTTTTTTATTAGATAAATGTTCTTTTTATCAATTCCAGGAATAAGGGGAAGCAATGGAGATGACCCAGTTGCCAAGACAAGCTTATCATACTTCACTGATTCACCACTTGCCAGAATAACTTTTTTATCTATTGGCTTTAGCTCGGTTGCCTCATCGACTATGAGCTCTATGTTGTTATTTTGCAGTGTATCGTCAGGTATCAAATTATTCTCTGGTGCCCCAACGGTACCAAATATGTACGGTATACCGCAGGGTATCAACACTTGCTTTTCCTTCCTAACCAACAATATGCTTTTTTCTGGATAATGCCTTCTTGCTGTTATCGCTGCGGGGATTCCAGCTGCACTACCTCCTATTACCACAATATCTGCTGCTTTCATATTATATCGCCTTGTACTGGCACATTCAACTTGTTACTTTTATTATAAACATTCATTAATAAATCCATTATCTGTGTCGAAATTGCTACTTCAGCGATAATGCAAAGAATCTGCAACTCAATTTTTTACAGTACACTTCATTTAATGTAGGAAAATTGAGAGATACGATTAAAGAATTAGCCTTTCTTTGTGTCCTTTATTGATCGATCATAAGGAGCAGACAAGAAAGAGAGAACCTTAAAATTTGAAAACGTTATATTTTCTAAACTTCTATGACTGTCTTGCCAACTCCTCTTTATGTACAAAAATATACACGCAAGAGTTAAATATAACATGTGTCCGCAATATGACAAACACATTAAATGCTGGTGAATTGAGATGCAGCCAAGAAAAGTGATGCTAGATGAAGACGATATACCGAAACAATGGTATTGCATATTACCCGATCTGCCTAAACCACTACCTCCGACAATCGATCCATTAACAAGGGCGCCTGGACCTGGGATCGTTCCCCTTATATTCCCTAAGGAAATCCTCGCTCAGGAGATGAGTAAGGAACGATGGATTAATATTCCTGAGGAGGTGAGGGAAGTCTATAGACTTTGGAGACCAACTCCCCTTTATAGGGCTATTGGACTAGAGAAGGCTCTGAAGACCCCTGCTAGAATCTATTATAAGTACGAGGGAGTAAGCCCGCCAGGAAGCCACAAACCCAACACTGCCGTTGCTCAAGCTTACTACAACATGAAGGAGGGAACGGAACGCATGTCCACCGAAACTGGTGCAGGTCAATGGGGGTCCGCCCTAGCCTTTGGCTGCATGACTTTCGGACTGAAATGCACAGTCTACATGGTCAAAATAAGCTATGACCAAAAACCCTACAGAAGGATCATGATGGAATCCTATGGAGCAGACGTTTATTCAAGCCCCAGCAACAAAACAGAAAGCGGAAGAAAGATTCTAAAAGAAAATCCCGACAGTTCTGGGAGCTTAGGAATCGCAATAAGCGAAGCCGTTGAGGATGCCCTCAACAAGAAAGGAGTCAAATACGGCATAGGCAGTGTCTTTAACCACGTCTTAATACACCAAACCGTGATTGGATTAGAGACTCAGAAGCAAATGAAACTAGCAGACGACTACCCCGACATAATATACGGATGCATAGGTGGAGGAAGCAGCTTCTCTGGACTGTTCTGGCCCTTCTATTACGACAAAGTAACAGGAAAAGCACCAAAAGATGTACAGTTTATAGCTACCGAGGCAACAGCTTGCCCAAAGGTAACAATGGGAGAATACACGTTTGACCACGGAGACACTGCGAGACTAACACCATTGGTCCCGATGCACACTATTGGCCACGATTTTATTCCTGCCCCAATTCATGCAGGAGGTCTACGCTACCACGGAATTGCTCCAACAATAAGCAGACTTGTCTCAAAAAATAAGATGGAGACACGGGCGTACAACCAAGTTGACGTGTTCGATGCAGCTAAAATCTTCATAGAAAGTGAAGGCATAATCCCAGCTCCTGAACCAGCCCACGCCATCAAAGGAGTCGTCGATGAAGCCTTAAGGTGCAAGGAAACTGGTGAAGAAAAGACAATACTATTCCTATTATGCGGACATGGCTATTTCGACATGCAAGCCTACGATGACTACATGAATGGTAAGCTTAAGCCCTACGAATATCCGAAGGAAAAAGTTGACGAAGCCATGCGAAGACTTAGGAAACTTTATCCATGGTTGGATGAACTTAAAAGCATGATATGACAAGTGACTACCAAAAATTTTGACGGGGTTGCATGCGGGAAGAATGTAAAGTACCTTTTAATGCACCTCAGTGCTGAATTATGTGGAAAAAAGTATCGGATCAATTAAAAGATTATCCTGAACGGCTTGCGGTTGCGAGAGTTCTCGTTGAAAATGGCCTTAGCATAAGGGGCAGCAAAATCTGGTGCAATGAGATACTAATTCCCCCTTTCAGAATAGCTAAGGCAGCGAAAGTAGATAGAAGAACCGTCATATACACAATAAAGATTATCGAAGATGATGATGAACTACGTGAAATTTTCAAATCTATAAGGCCAGCTGGCTCATCCTTGGAGGAGATCGCGAGACATCTAAATTTTGGGGTTGTGGAGATAATGCCGACAGATCCGAAAATACCCGGAATACTTGCGAGCTCAGCATCTTTGATAGCCGAAAGGAACATTAGCATCCGGCAAGCCATTGTAGACGATCCTGAGTTCTCACCAGAACCAAAACTAACCTTAATAGCAGAAAGTAAAATACCAGGAGACCTCATACCTAAATTCCTTGAGATAAAAGGAGTAGCCAAAGTCTCCATATACTAAAGTAAAATCAACTTTACTCTTTCAATATAACTTGCTTTCTGTTATAGTATTTTTCAATCTTGTTGCGAAAAAGAATTTATTGAGTAGATACCTTATGGATAAAATCAAACTTGGAAAGATACTTACTAAAAATTATTCACATAAAGATAACTTGGCGAAAAGATAAACCAACTAACAGACAGCACATACGTCAAAATTACATTTATGCAAAAGATAAAACTTATTGCATTTGATTTGGATGGAACTATTCCTGAAAAGAACGAATCTATCCCCAAAGATGCAAAGGTGACATTAACAAAAACATCGCACGCCGGAATAAAAATAACCACAGCCACCGGCCATTAGAGGATCAACTTCGTATTCTCATAAACAACAGACTCGGTATTTACAGTAAATGGCCCCATGCCCTAACAGCAAACGAGTCTCAAATCTATCCACTTAATAAAGACAGTTACAAATCACTAGAACAACTGAATCCCAAGGTTTATGAACAATGGAAAAAATTCTTCCAGTGGCACTAAAAAAATTTATGGAGAATATACCAAGTTAACGCAGATGGGAATTAAAGTTCAAAGGAATATATCTGATGAAGTGAGCAAGGAATGCGACAATAAGAAAAACTTAGGTAAGAATATGTGTCCTCCAGTATGCTTTTTGAAGATAAGGCTAGGTGAAGTATGGTCGTCTTCTTTTTATGGCTTCTATGAAAATTTTCTTTAAATCCTCTGTTGATGCTCCGTTTCGCATCGGACCTAGGAAGTCTACGAGATTGTCAGTTCTAAAGAGACATGGCTTAAACTTTCCGTTAGATGTTATCCGTATCCTGTTGCAGTATTGGCAGAACTCAGTGTTATGCATGGGTTTTACAATTTCCACTTCAACTTTACTTGGCAGTAGATACTTTCTTCTATGATGCATGTTGCGAATGGTCACTTTCTCCGCCTTTTTTGTCAGCTCATTCTCTATCTTAGTCATGTCGGAATGGTACTTTCTGTATAACTCGTCTTCTCGGGCTGATTCGAGTTCTATCAACTGGAGGATTAGACTGTTTCTTTCCGCAAATTCTATCATGCTCCATACTTCATTATGGTTTATGCCATTAAGCAGAACCATATTAACCTTCACAGGATTTAGATCTACCTCCACTGCCTCCTTTATACCTGAAATAACTTTGTTTAATACGTTTGCACCCGTAATTATTTGAAAAGATTTCGGATTTAAAGTGTCAAGGCTTACATTTACCCTTGTTAACCCAGCCTCTTTCAGGGGCTCGGCAAGCCTATCGAGTAAAGTGCCGTTTGTAGTCATAGAAACTTCGGATATTCCCTTTGGGCTTCCAACTCCTTCTACGATTTCCAGTATATCCTTTCTCAGCAAAGGTTCGCCGCCCGTCAGCTTCACCTTTCTGACGCCAAAAGAAGCAGCTATACTAATTATTCTCTCGATTTCCTTCGGAGTCATCTCGGGTGAGTGGCTAATATCATTATTCTCTCCTTCTCGATGACAATAAAAACAGTATAGATTACATCTCTGAGTAACTGATACCCGAATGCTTGTCACCGGTCTACCGTAGGAATCGAAAATCAAAATGAATCTCGTCCACCGCTCAATTAAGAAGTAACCTGTCTCAATGCTTCTTTTGCTTCCTTTATTGCTTTTCTCGCATCACTATAGGATGATCTCCAACGGGAGAAAAGATATCCTTCTTTTTCGACTGTGAACTTGTTTTTGCCGTATTTTTCAAAAACATTATCAAAGACAGTATAAACTTCCTTTCCCACTGGTTTGAAGACAATCTTCAACTCTATGTTACAGCATTCTTGATCCTTTTTTGGGTAGCTGCTGTTTCCCTTAGCTTCCAGTTTAAAGCTAGCTACGATGCCTTTTTCTTTCTTAATTGCTACACCACTAATGACGGAGTTGGATTGCGTGAAGCTGAAACTAAGGCTTCTCTTGTTTTTCAAGTGGAACCCTTCATAAAAGCAGTCTTCTTTGCACATAATATAAGAAGCTGTCGAGTTCCACCTGCCTCGCTTACTATCTTAAGCATCTTTGCAGGATCTGTGATCCTAATACCCATGGCAGCGGTGACACCCTTTTCAAAGAAAGGCTGGGGTGTCATGCTCGCAGTTGGACCTAGAAGAACAATTTCTCTTGCATTGGTTACGTGTTTCAAGACCTCATTTATTGTTTTATTGACTAGAGTGCTTCCGCTGATTAGAACAACATTAGAGAGGGAAAGCACTTCTGAGATTTCAGACTGAGAAACAACCTTGACTCGGTTATCCTCTATCTTCCTTTTTTCTAGAACGTAGAGTTCCCGTGCTTTCTGGATTACTTTAGGTACTAATGGTGCAAAGTAACCTACCATCGCAACCTTATCTTCGGCTTTAATCAAGTCTAAGACATCAGTGTTTGAGAAAACGTACTTTTCTGGGTTCTCTTCAAAAACAATCTGCGACAAGGCATTGGCAGTTGCTACTCCCACCGCAACCTCAACAAAATTTGACGATAAGACCATTTTCACAAGTTTTAATGCTGATTTACCAGCAATATTACCGCCACAAGATAATGCAGAGCATTTAGAGAGCTCGTTTACGGGTGTGTAAGCGACACCTGCATGTCCACTTGAAAGTAACACTCCGGTATAAACTAGCCCTATCCGAGCATCTTCAACTGTTACATTATAAAGTTCTGAACCCAATTCACTCATCAAATAGTTCAGTAAGGCTTTCATTTCTGATCCTCGAGAGTTCTTAGAAAATCTTGTATAAGGGATGGTTCTTTGTTATAGGCTTTATACCGTAGTTTCTCGCGTTATAGGCGATTATTGCATCCACCATTGCGCATACTGGAAATATGTCCTTGGCTTTAGCTGCCGAACCGTATATTAAGTAGTCAGCTCCCATCGCCTGAGCAAGCGTCGTTGCACCACCTCTACATATTACTTTCGCGTATTTCGCTAGGTTTCCAACCTTGTCCCATCGTCCAATCACGCCTACCGGGGCAGTACCCGTCGGCATTCCAAACTCTTCTTTTGCCAAATGTATCCCTTTAGATCCGAAGCCTATGGAGGGAACATCCAATACAGGCGTGAATACCAAAGGCTTCTCAATACCCGCCCTATAGGCATCTTCCAAAATCCCCTTTTTTATCGAGTTTCCCTTCAGTACTGAGATCATACCGTCGGGAAGAGGATTTGAAGGGTTAAAAGCCTGAATTATAGCAGCTTTCAATCCTAATTCGTTGATCGCTTCGATTTCTTCTTCTGAAATCTTATAGTTAATTGAGTTGTAGATCGCCTTGTCTTGAAGCCCAACCTCAACAACATGGCGTGATGCTGAAAGTCGGACTGATGCCTCTGTGCCATTCACTAAGAGAGGGACATCAGTTACCTCGGATACAAAGTCGATATGTTTTACGAGAGCTGCAGCGGTATCGCCAACAACATCTAGCATACAGGGGACTCCAGTCTTATCCGACATCTCTTGTTGAAGATTGATGAGACGTTTAGCCCCTTGTTTGTTGAACGTTCCTAATTTACGATTTTTGACAATTCTGTGTCCTACATGAAAAAGGCTGCCAATGAGAACCGTAGGTAACTCCCCCGGTTGTCCACCTATCTTTACGCCTCCAATCTCTATGATCTTCTGTTCCTTCTCAAACTTGAACAATATGACACTACGCTCCAATCGTAACGATGAGTTCTTGAAGGTTTAATTATTACGAAAAAACCTTGTTAAAGTATCTTTTCAATATCAGCGAACCTATATTGTAACCCATATTTTCTGCTATGAGTGGACACTTTATTTTTAAGAGAAAGAAGATTTCCTTGTTAAATGTATCGTTGAGGGACTCATAGTTTCCCTGACCTTTGCTGACCACCAAACTGCTCATCTCAAATTCTCTGAGGAATTCATCGGAGCATTCGTTAAAAAGAATTCCTGTACAGTCTGTTCCGGTAGATATGACTTGAGATACCTGAGCGACTCCTGAGATATCCGAGTCTTGAAATGTAGCGTCATTAAGGATGGGCGCGTTCTTAACCACGTAAATCACTTTAACATCCCTTTTTGCGAGTTCCTCTATCAATATTCTGTCAAAGAAGGTTTCTCCAGCATTATCTGCAAGGTACAAAATTTTTCTAGTTCTTAAAGCTGAATTTTGTAATTGGTCTATGTTGTTGATGGCGAGTCCTTGCTGTAACACGGTTTGAAGTTCCTTTTCGATGTCTATTTCTGTTCTTGGACCAAAATCTATGGCGTTGCCTGATATTGCTATTTTGGCTGCAGTCAATAATGGGTCCTCTGAGTTTTTTACTATTTGTTTGAGCTTTGGATACAGATCTGATGCTAGCCTGTTGTATTTTTCCTTAAGTTTCTCGTATGGGTCGCTGTTTCCAGTAATCCTTTTGACGATTCTGTGAACGTTTGTGCCGAGTTCAGGCGTGCTTTTATTCCATTTTTCTCGTAGAAGATAGGACAGAACTTCTCTGAGAGCTTTTTCACGTGCATCTTCTTTCTTAGTACTCATATCGATGGCTTCCAACGCCTGCCTCAAAAAACAAGGTATACATTCTAGACGCGCTTTCACTCAATATCTCTCCAAGTTTCTCAGCAGACTTCTGTAGAAAAAGACTACTTTATAAGACTATGCAGTTTCTTAAACAACTCTTTGATCTCTTTCGTTACCTTGTTGTCTGATGTGATTACGGGTCTAAGGTTAACTATAGAATCTACAACAGCCCTATCGTAAGAGATCTTTCCTAGAAACTGTTCTCCACTCCATTTCTCTATTTTCTGGGACATATCATAGTTTATGTCCCACTTGTTCAAAACGATACCATAAGGTATTCCGAAATGGTTTACTATCTCTAGAATCCTGCCGAGGTCCTAAAAGCCGCTGGGGGTAGGCTCAGTTACTAGAATTGCATAATCGCAACCTGTTACGGAGGCTATAACAGGACACCCTATTCCCGCTGCAGCGTCAAGTACCGTGACATTATGATCAAGACTGTCAGCTCTTCTCCTCAGCTCTTGCACAATCTTGCCAGATCCTGTCTCTCCCGGTCGAAGTAAACCAGAAACAAGTGGAAATCCCCACTTAGTGTCCTTAGCTCTTATTTCTCCGTTCATGACTGGTGAAAGTTCTATGGCTTCAACGGGGCACACAAGCTGGCACACTCCACATCCTTCGCAGAGCAGCGGGTTAATGCTAAAGCCAGATGACGTCTCTTCGATTGCTCCAAAAGCACATGTCTCAAGGCATTTACCGCATTCGATGCATTTATCGATGACGATTTTAGCCTTTTCAGATGTTGATATGTTCTCTTCAGAATCATATGTTGTTACTCCCAGCCAGAATCCCAAGTTTGGAGCGTCAACATCACAGTCGCATGCGATAACTTTGGTCTTCTCAGAGAAAAGCAAGGCTAAAGAGCTAGCGAACATGCTTTTGCCGGTTCCACCCTTCCCCGAAGCAACCACTATCTTCATATCAGATCCACCACCTTATCTAGTCTTCCTTCAGAGTAAGCTCGGATCAGCCGTTCTGAATACGGTATCTCCAGTGTTATCGGGACACCATATTTTTCTGCGATTTTCGTAACGATTTTTTTGTTTCCAATATCCGCTTTGTTCAGAACCATTTGACTTTGAATCTTCATTACTTTTAGGAGTTCAAGTATCAGTCCAGAATCGTGAGAACCTAGAGGGGTAGGTTCTGTTACTATGTAGGCTGTTTCGCATCCTAGGAGAGCTTGGATTACATTGCAGTGTGTCCCGGGAGAAGTATCAACTATCACAGTGTCAGCTCCAATCTCTTCTGCAAGTTTCAACGCTCGAGTCTTAGTTTCCCTAGCGACCGGACCCGTTAATGCGATTCCGGGCTTTGACATTCCTGTGAGAAGCCACAGTTTATCGTTAACCTTTGCAGTAAAGGTTTCTCCAACAGTCTTCATCTTTGTCTCTATTGCTTTTTCGGGGCAAGCGATCCAGCAAGCTCCGCAACCTGAACATAAATCCTCAAAAAACATTGGTGGTTTTCCCTTTACCCACATTATAGCATTTGATCTGCAAACCTTTGAGCAGGTTCCGCAACTAGTGCATTTCTCTTCGTTCAACTTTGGAAGGTTTATATATATTGGTTCAGGTTCGTGTAGGTTTCTTCCCAAGAGAAGATGGTCGTTTGGGCATTCAATGTCGCAGTCGCAAAGCAGAACGTTTTTTCCTTCCTTTGAGAGCTTTAGTGATAGTAGGATTGCGAAGGTTGATTTTCCGGTTCCTCCTTTTCCGCCTGTAGATGCGATTACATGCATAGTTCTTGTCACCTTTTCTTTTGCTCTTTAAGATGATTTTCTATGTTATTTACGATCTGGATGAAGGCTTCTGCAGCTGGCGAGTCTCTGTGTTCCACAATGAAGGGGTTTCCTTTATCTGAGTCTTCGCATATCTCTGGGTCGATGGGAATCCTGCCTAGAAATGGAACGCTCATATCATCTGCTATTTTTTGACCTCCTCCAACTTTAAATATGTTGATTTTTGCGCCACATTCTGGACAGATGAAACCACTCATGTTTTCTATTATGCCAATGACCGGAGTTTTTAGCTGCCTAGCGAAGCTGATGGCCTTCTTAACTACGTCTTGAGAAACCTCTGACGGTATTGTTACTATGATTACGCCATCCATCTCAGGTAGAAGCTGAAGAACGCTTAGAGATTCATCGCCAGTTCCTGGTGGAAGATCAATGAAGAGATAATCAAGCTCCCCCCAAACCATATCCGAAAGAAACTGTCTTATAGCCTGGTATTTAAGGGGACCACGCCATATGACAGGAGTCTCCTGTTCTGGCAAAAGAAAGTCCATCGAAACTACTCTAATTCATAGAGGATCTACAGCAGGGAAAATCCCGACCGGTCCACCTTGAAGCTTCTGTCCCTTTAACCCAAGCATTTTAGGAACGCAAGGACCGTGAATGTCAGCGTCAAGGACGCCAATGCGTCCAGCTTTACCGTTTACTGCGAAAGCCATTGCAAGATTCACTGTTACTAATGTTTTCCCGACGCCTCCCTTCCCGCTGATTAGAGCTATTTTGTGCTTCACCTTGTTCATCCTAGTTCTAAGCAGTTTTTGTTGTTCCTCTAAGGTCTGCCTTCTAGCGTCAGCGGAGTTCTCATCGTCTTCGGTTAACATGTGTTTCTCCTTCAGATAATTTTATATACGATTAATTATTAGGTTAGTTTGATAAATAAAATATATTTAATCCTTTCGTTTAAAAAGCAAACTCATCATGCATGAATTGTCGTGAATCAAAATGGATGATGTCGACCGAAAGGTAATATCGCAACTGCAGACTGACGACGGCCGTCGTCGTACGAGTTTTAGGGCTCTTGGAAAAATAATCGGTTACACGAGTATGGGAGCAAAGAAGAGAGTTGAAAAACTTCTGAGTGACAAAGCTATCAAGATATCGACTCAAATGAACCCGAAACATTTTAAATTATGTGCCGCGGTGGTCTTAATAGAGACTAATGGCCCTGAAAACATGCAAAGACTTCTAAAACGCTTCGAAGACTGCCCCAGAGTGCTCCATATATTCACGACAATAGGGAGATACAATATGATCGCCCTGGTGGTGGCGGAGAACCAAGAGACTCTGGAAAACATATCTATGGAGCAGTGTTCCTTAAGGAGTGATAAAGGAATCCGTAGATCAGAGTTCTATCCAATAAGAGACATCCACTACTCTCCCTTCATACCGGTCAGAGAGAATTTGACTCACAGAGGATTAGAGGTTCCGCCCTGCAATGTTGACTGCAAACTCTGCGAGAGATACATAACTAAAGATTTTGTAAGATGCCCAGCGACGGAATACTATCTAGGATCCCTTTAGTAAAAGAGAGTTATAAGAACCAAAAAAGATGGTAAATCTAAAATGTTAGCTAGCTTTGGCATACCACAAATGCTGGAGGAATTAATGTATTGAGTAGCCATGTTTGGATAGTTAGGGATTACATTAGGTGCACTGGTTGTCGCAGATGCGAGATTGCATGCAGTCTTCACCACGAAAATAAAATATGGCCCGAGGCATCGCGTATACGGGTTTTCATGCCTTTTCCAGGCTTAGAGGTCCCACATTTATGCGCCCAGTGCGAAGATTATCCATGTGTAGAATCCTGTCCAGTAAATGCCTTATCGGTTGATGACCATACCGGAGCTGTTAATGTTGACGAAATAAAGTGTACAAGCTGTGGAAACTGCATAAGAGCATGTCCAGGGAAAGTCCCATATCTGCATCCAAGAACAAACAAAGCAGTCATCTGCGACTTGTGCGAAGGAGAACCTGAATGCGTAAAAGTATGCACAGAAGCGGGTTACAACGCTTTAAGACTTGTAGATGAGGATGTCGGTGTTCAGAAGAAGCTGCATGCCCTAGAACCAAATGTGGTCGCCAAAGACTTGGCGATTAATCTTTTCGGAGAGAAAGGTGAGGAGGTAATTTAGGATGCCACGAGGATACACAGGCAAATTTCTAAATGTGGATTTGACCCGTGAGAGAATTGAAGAGATAACATTTCCAGAAGAAACGTTGTATCAGTATTTTGGAGGACGGGGATTAGCCGCAAAAGTACTATGGGACCGTCTGGGAAAGAGTTGGTCTGAGGTTGACCCACTAAGCCCAGAGAATATTCTCACCGTGTTGAGCGGCCCTTTAACGGGTATTCACCCCGGGTCTAGAATCTGTATATCAGGAAAGTCTCCGTTGAGCAATGGAACTGTCGGTGCTACAGCAAGCACAGAGTTCCCGATGGAGCTGAAATGCGCAGGATACGACGGTGTCTTCGTAACAGGAAAAGCAAGAAGCCCTGTCTACTTGCTAATTACCGACAATAGATGCGAGATAATAGACGCAAGCCATCTTTGGGGAAAACTAGGCGAGGAAACCATAAAATCGCTAAATGCGGAAGTAAGGAGAATACTCACAAGCCGAAAGCCGGGAATAGGACTGTGGAAAGAACCTTCAATGATCTATATTGGTCCTGCAGGGGAAAACTTGGTGAGAAACGCCGCCGTACTCACCAAGCTTGTACACGCTGCAGGATACGGTGGGTACGGAGCGGTTATGGGTTCCAAAAACCTTAAAGCTATAGTTGCTAAAGGAAGGGGACCATTGCCTAATGCGGTTGCTACTAAAACGGCTGAGATTTTGCTACATGAATATCACAAAAGGCTGATCTCTAAGGATCGTATGCGACGATGGGGAACAGGGTATGGAGGGTATGCAGTTGGAGCTGAAACAAGTTCTGAGCCTGTAAGGAACTGGCAGGAAGAATGGCACGACGAAAAGAGCATGGCTGGACCAAGATACAGCGCTCGTTTCTGGGTTAAGCCTTACTGGGCTGACTTCAACTGTACAAGAAGCTGTATGAAGATTTCCTGCATTAAGTCGGGAAGATGGAAAGGTGACATCACAGATATGCCAGACTACGAGCTTGAAGCCTACTGCGGAACGAACCTAGGCATATTCAGACCGGAAGACAACATCCACATAAGCGCAATCGCGGACAATTTGGGAATATCCGGAATCAACACAGCTAACACTATGGGGTTCGCTGCAGAATTGTACCAGCGAGGTATCCTCACAAAAGATGATTTTGGTTTCGAACTTAAATGGGGAGACGCTGAAGCCTTCACAAGACTTGCCAGACTTATAGTCAACCGAAAGAAGATTGGGGATACTCTTGCGGAAGGAACCTACCGCGCCGCTCTCAAAATCGGCAAGATGAAGGGAGTAGACGTCATGCCTTACGCCGTTCACGTTAAAGGAATCGAGATAGGAGCTCATGGAATTCGCAGCGACAAAGATTTCCATGACATCTATTACGCTGTAAACGTTCAGGGAGGAGACCACACATCACCTGCAGCAGAAACCTCTCCCGAAAACGCAGGAGTATGGACCGAGCTTAACGCCGCATTTGCAGATTCAGCTGTAATATGCTTGTTCACTCTTATCGAGGACCTTGTGTGGGACTTCACCCACGCAGTCACAGGATGGAACATTAACGAAGAGAAATGGTGCAGAGAACAAGGACGTAGAATCATAATGCTGCAACGTGCATTACTCCTTTTAGGAGGACCGGATCTTTTCTGGAACCCGAACAAAGACGACGAAAACCCACAACGATTTTACGAGCCGCTACCCACAGGCCCACATAAAGGTAAAACGGCAGAAAGAGCAATAGTGGAAGAGAAGAAGAAACAATACTACAACTCCATGGGCTGGGATGAAAGAGGAATCCCCACAGAAAAAGAACTACAGAGGCTTGGCCTTGAAAGCGTCAACGAAGAAATAAAGAAACTCCGAAAGTAAAACCTGTAGCTAGTTAGAATTTACAGTACAACTTCAAGGAAGTATAATAGCGACTTCCATCGAGATGTGTTTTGTCTAGTTCTATTACCAGTTTTTTGACCTAGGCTTTATTAGCCTGCTCTGTCTTCAATAAGAAGTAATGTTTGATGTTTAAGAAAGAGATTAGGTGAGAACCATATGGCGTATTTGACACAGACTAAGGCTGGACAGCCTGTTCTTGTTTTGAAAGAGGGAACTGAACGAAGTAGAGGAGAAGAGGCTCAGAGAAACAATATTATGGCTGCTAAAGTGGTAGCTGAGACTGTGCGATCCACTTTGGGACCCCGTGGCATGGATAAAATGCTTATTGACAGCCTGGGCGACATTACTATAACAAACGATGGCGCCGCGATACTGGACAAGATAGATGTTGAACATCCAGCAGCAAAGATGGTTGTGGAAGTAGCCAAGACACAAGATGACATGGTCGGGGACGGAACAACAACCGCGGTTGTCTTGGCAGGAGAACTGTTGAAGAATGCTGAAGAATTGCTAGAGCAAAACATTCACTCAACGTTGATCGTAAGCGGGTACAGAAAAGCCTCACATAAAGCCGTGGAAGTTCTAGATAAGATAGGAATGCCCGTTGACTTAGATGATACTGAAACGCTGAGAAAGGTTGCCGTGACTTCCATGGGAAGCAAGACTGTGGGCACCGCGAGAGAACATTTCGCCGAGATAGCGGTTGATGCCGTGAAACAGATATCCGAAAAACGAGGAGATCAGTGGGTTGCTGATGTCGATAACATCCAGATCATAAAGAAGGAAGGCAAAAGCCTACAGGACACCGAGCTCATAAAAGGCATAGTATTGGACAAGGAAGTCGTACACTCAGGCATGCCTAAACGCGTACAGACAGCCAAGATAGCATTGATAAACGCTCCCTTAGAGGTTGAAAAGACGGAGGTTAGCGCTGAAGTCCGGATAAAAGACCCCTCACAGATTAAGGCTTTCCTAGACCAAGAAACACGCATGCTCAAAGACATGATAGCAAAAATAGAGAAGTCGGGAGCCAACGTAGCAATCTGCCAGAAAGGCATAGATGACATGGCTCAACACTTCCTAGCAAAGGAAGGAATTCTAGCTGTTCGAAGGGCAAAAGAATCAGACATGGAGAAGCTCTCGAGAGCCACAGGAGGAAAAGTGCTAACGAACCTTGACGACCTCAAAGCGGACGACCTTGGACGCGCAGAGCTTGTTGAGGAACAGAAAGTGGGCGACGACAAGATGGTTTTTGTGGAGGGATGTAAAGACCCGAAATCCGTATCCATACTCATCCGCGCTGGGCTTGAGAGAATGGTTGACGAAGCAGAAAGAGCAATGCACGACGCCTTATCCGTTGTAGCTGATGTGATAGAGAAGAACAAAGTGGTCGCAGGAGGCGGAGCAGCAGAAGCCGCAGCAGCCAGAGAGATCCGTGGCTACGCCGCCAAGATTGGTGGAAGAGAACAACTGGCAGTTGAGGCTTTCGCAGATTCTTTAGAAACAATTCCCAAGACCCTAGCAGAGAACGCTGGGTTAGAACAGATCGACATAATGGTCAAGCTAAGATCAGCACACGAAAAACCTGAAGGACACCTAAAAGGCGTTGATGTCTTCACAGGAAAAATCATTGATACATACAAGAAAGGCATAATTGAACCTTTAAGCGTTAAAGAACACGCCATAAAATCTGCTGCTGAATCGGCATCAATGATTCTTCGGATAGACGACGTTATCGCTGCAACCAAACCTAAAGCACCAGAAGCACCTAGTGGCCCATCAGAAGAAAGCGAGTTCGACTAGTAACGCAAGAAAACTCTTTACTAGACAATCGCACTATTTTCATTTTTTCTCACTCAAATCTCTGAAATCTACTCAATGGGATCGGATCTACCTTATTCTTGTTGTGAGAATAGATACTTGTACACCTGTTTCTTCTCCAATCTTCTTGCATAGAATTCTGATCAGGGATGCTTTCTTCTCTGATTCAAGAATTTCAGGATTTAAATCCTTTATAGGTTGGATCTCGTAGCTTCTGAGAAGATTGGTAGCCGCCTGATATTCTACGCCGTCAGTGTAAATTGGGTCCAGTCTCTTGCTCAAAAGATCCGCTCCTGAACGCGAGATCCTGTATCTTCCTGATTCTATGTGCCATCTCAGATTCTCAAGCCAGAAGGCGTCCTTTACGAAGAAAAAACACGCGTCTCTAACCATTGTATCCACATGCTTTCTTATGTGCCAGTATAAATCCGCCTCATCTTTTGTTAGCTTGATAAACTCTAAGGTTTCCTTCACAGGAACTTGATGGAACAGTCTCACACGTACGAGGTGGGTTTAAGAACATGACTTGAGAAAGATTGGCGCAGCTTCTAACGGTCTCATCCTAACATAGAAATGCGAAAGCTTGCAGTTCCGTCACGTACTCACTCTTTTTTCAAGGAAAAGTTTATACTTACTTAAACGCTTTTCAAAGCTGTTTGAAGGAGGAAAAATGTTTGTCTGCACAGGCGGGCGGAGTGCCTGTATTAGTAATGAAGGAAGGTTCAAGCAGATCCAGAGGACGTCAAGCTCAACATAGTAACATCATGGCTGCACGAGTCATCGCTGAAGCAGTGAGAAGCTCACTGGGACCAAAAGGAATGGACAAGATGCTTGTAGACAGCATGGGAGACGTCACCATAACCAGTGACGGGCGGACAATACTTGACGAGATTGACGTGGAACATCCAGTGGCAAAAATGATGGTTGAAGTCGCAAAGACACAAGATGATGAGGTGGGCGATGGAACCACAACCTCAGTTATCGTGACTGGAGAACTTCTTTCGAAAGCTGAAGACCTGATTGAGAAGAAGGTGCATCCGACAATAGTGATTGACGGTTTGCGAATGGCTGCCGACAAATCTTTGGAGATGCTGGAGAAGATAGCGATACCTGTAGAAGCCACCGATAAGGAATCTTTGAAGAAGGTGGCAATGACATCTATGGCTAGCAAGCTGGTAGCTGAGGACAGAGAAGAGCTCGCCGAGGTGGCTGTTGACGCTGTATTACACGTAGCTGAGAAGGTTGGCGACGAATACAGGGTAGACTTGGACGATATCATGGTTGAGAAGAAGCCAGGTGAATCCGTCACGGAAACCAAGCTAATAGAAGGCTTGCTCCTGGACAAGGAGGTAGTCCACCCGGGAATGCCTAAACGTGTTGAAAATGCGAAGATCGCGTTACTAGACACCGCTTTGGAGGTTGAGAAGACCGAGTTCGACTCCAAAATCAATATTGAAACTCCAGAACAGATGGAAGCTTTCCTCAAAGAAGAAGAGAACATGATGAGAGATATGGTGGAAAAAATCGGTAAAACAGGAGCCAACGTGCTTGTGTGCCAGAAAGGAATCGACGACATGGTTCAGCACTTTTTATCCAGAGAAGGCGTCCTAGCGGTGAGACGAGCAAAGAAATCTGATATGGAGAAGCTTGCCAAAGCCACGGGCGGAAAAGTCGTCACAAACTTGGACGACATGTCCGGGAACGATTTGGGTAATGCAGCGCTCGTTGAGGAAAGAAAAATCGGCGACGACAAGATGACGTTCATTGAAGGATGCAGGAACCCACGTTCAGTAGCTATGCTGATCCGAGGGGGAACTGAAAGAATAGTGGACGAAGCTGAGAGATCTATCCACGACGCCCTATGTGTTGTTCGGGATGTGGTGCAGGAACCCAAGATACTAGCTGGAGGCGGAGCCCCTGAAATAGAGATAGCGAGAGAACTTAGGGACTACGCGGAAACACTTACAGGAAGAGAAACCTTAGCAGTTCAGATCTTTGCTGAAGCCATTGAAACTGTTCCAGTAACACTCGGCGAGAACGCGGGAATGGATCCCATAAACCTACTATCCGACCTAAAATCACGCCATGAGAAAGGAGAGAAGTGGACGGGTGTCAACGTCTTTGAAGGCAAAGTGGAGGACATGAAAAAACTGAACGTCTACGACCCAATAGCTGTTAAGAAACAGATCATCAAATCAGCCACTGAAGCAGCCTCGATGATACTCAAAATCGACGACGTCATAGCTGCTGGAAAAATGAAGACTCCACCAATGCCTCCAGGCGGTCCAGGTGGAGCACCAGGCGGTATGCCGCCGGGTGCAGGCAGCTACGAAGGAATGCCTCCAGAATACTAAGCCTTCCCAATTCCCTCATTTAGGTTCAGTACACTTTATACAGCATTTTTCAAAAGCGGATATGCAAGTTTTAGGTAAGAATTGGCGGAGATTTGATTCTTTCTTAAAAAACGTAGAAGATTAAGACCTGGTGAGCCATTCTAGGTTTTCTGTTATATCTAGCTACGGAAACCTCCAACAATCTTAAGTCTCGATAACATATCGAGCTTGGCCTGAATCCTGCAAATCCACTGTTCTCGTTTGAGTTTTCGGTTAAACTTGGTAGTAGGGTCTCTTGATGAATTTGAAAGCTTCCGTGGCAGCTATGATGGCTTGTCCAACTGCTGTTCCCACTTGTTTCACTGGACATGTGGTTACGTCGCCCGCAGCATAGACCCCTTTCAGGTTTGTTCTCTGTTGTCTGTCAACGATTATGTAATCGTTGGCGTCCACTCTGACTCCGGCTTCACGGGCGACCTGAGTGTTAGGTACTTCCCCAACCTGAACAAATACGCCGTCCACAACTATTTCATATGTTTCACTCGTCTCATTGTTGAGTAACTCCACTGTTCCCACTTTACTATCACCTTTTATCTTCTTGACTTCTGTATTCCATAATACTTGTACATTCTGATCCTTAAGATCAGAAACAAGAGCTCGTTCCGCCCTAAGTTGTCCTCGACGGTGAATCAGTTTAACTTCAGAAGCGATGTTGGAGAGGTATACAGCGGATATGGCAGCTGAGTTTCCTCCTCCTACCACTACTACTTTCTGGCCCTTAAAGAAGGGACCGTCGCAGACAGCGCAGTAGCTGACACCTCTACCTCGGAACTCTTCTTCACCAGGAACACCCAGCTTTTTGTGGTGGGATCCCGATGCAATGATCACTGAAGTAGCAGTGTAAGTCGTCCTATCTGTCTTCACAGCCTTTTCTTCAGACCGCAAGTTAAGCTTAGCCACTTTTTCTAAGCTGTGTATCTCCACTCCTACTCTCTCTGCATGTTTCACCATTCTTTCAGCAAGATTTAGACCTGTTATACCTTCAGGAAAACCGGGGTAATTCTCGATTAACGGAGCATCTGCTGTTACACCACCAGCCGTCTTCTCCTCAAGCACCAAAGTGCCAAGTCCACTGCGGGTGCCATATATGCCAGCGGTAAGTCCTGCTACACCTGCCCCTACCACTATAAGATTCCAATCTTCCATCATAGCCACGCTCAACTATGGTAAGAAAGTTTCGGTACTTGCTTATTTTTAACTCGTCCTTCCTCTTTGGGCGTCCCAATGCTTTGGCTAAGAATTCGGTTGCACGGTATGCATCCGAATTTGAGCGGGATCACCTCTAAGATTGCGTGGGCGCTTTATATTTTTCTGGAAGGTTCGCGACCCATAGTAGCTCATCCCTATATTTCTGAGGGTATGATTTACTATGGGTTGTAAGTTGTTTCGTGCGGTTTTCACTTGAAAGTTTACCTGCAGGTGGGACATGAGCCACCTGAACCTGTGCTACCGCCAACCATACGGTTTTTGTCGTATAGCTTCACCCAGCACTCCTTACAGACTGAGATGTAACCTAATTCTTTGTGGTTCGCAGAAAGCAGACTTAAGTCTTCACCGTTCCTTCCGCACAGTTTACATTCTGCCATACCTTAACCGCCTTTTCAACGATACACTGGAAAAAGACTAATAAAAAGATTATGCAGTTTTGCAAACTGTATTCGAACATCTATCTGCTGCTCAAACCTTTTTAAAAGCGTACATCTAATTTAACAACAATTGAAGGAGGAAATTGAGTTTTATGCCAGGTTCTGAGTGGGAGAAGATTATCAGAATGGAACGGGAACAGAAAGACATCTTCTTTTCGATACACCCACAGTCGCCAATACCGCCTGAAGAACGGGAAGGATTTCAAGGACTAAAATATTATCCAACTCAAGAAGAATACAGGTTCGAGCTTGAACTTCACAAGCATCCTGTTAAGAAGAAGGTGAGAATGACCTATACACGGGGTGAGGAACGGGAGTTCATTCGATGGGGTGAGTTCCAGTTTAAAATCCAAGAGGAAGAACAGGTGCTTCAAGCCTACAAAAACAGCGCTGAAGAGGACCAGTTGTTCATTCCCTTCCGGGACCCAACTAATAGTGAAGAAACTTATGGTGCAGGACGCTACTTGGATCTCCATGCAGACAGTGACAGAACGGAGGACAGAAAATGGATTCTGGACTTCAATAAAGCGTATAACCCGTGGTGTGCCTACAACAAAGACTACACTTGTCCCTTCGTACCACCAGAGAACTGGCTTAAGACACCAATATACGCTGGAGAAAAAATGGTTAAAAAAGGATAAAACGAGGTTCGGGCGGAATAGATGATGAGCCGAGAAGTTTCGGAGAAAAATGTGCATGAAGCGTTAGAGACAGTGATGCATCCTGAAATAGATGCAAGCCTAATTGAGTTAGGAATGATAAAGGATGTTGTTGTCAAACGGGATAAAGTTATAGTCACGTTAGCCTTACCTTTTCTAGGGGTGCCTATCAGGGATTATCTTGTGAACATCACCCGTGAAGCAATTATGAGACTTGGCGTAGAAGCTAATGTGAAAATAGCAGAAATGAACCGTGAAGAGCTTCAAACCTTCCTGGCAATAGAAAGGATCAATATCAAGTTTTCTCATGTTTGAGAGAAGTATCCTACCGTTAGCGCCAGTGTCAAAAAGAATCTTTTGAGCCTTTTCATCCTCTACTAGACAGGAGAATCCCCAATCAGCTTCCAGGCCTTCTTTCCATACCTTGTTGTCGTAAACAATTGTGATCTTCACCTTGGATACTTCTCCAGAAACGTCTTGAGCCTTTTGTAATTTTTCTTTACTTCCGCTTCCTTTTTCGGATTGTAAAGCAGGCAGCCCGAATCCGTGTGCTTCTTCAGCTATCTCGCCGATTCGTTCAACATCTTCCTCTGTCTCTTCCCCGCTAATATAGAAGGTTATCCCAACATTATCTGCCTCTAGGCTTAATGCTTTGTTAACAAATACAATCTTTAAGTGCATTTTGTTTAGGGTATCTTTAAAAATACTAAGACGAAAATACTTGAAGCCGCCAGCTACAGCGATGCAGAGAAAATGATTATTGTTACTTCGGGATGTGGAATGAGCTATGAATATGTTTGTAACAAAAGCTGACGGATCGAAACAGTTGTTTGACCGAGAAAAAGTTGTAAGAACTTGTCTCAGAATGGGTGTTACCAGAGACATAGCTGAAGAGATTGCCGGTAAAGTTGAAATGAAAATATACGATGGGATAGAAACAAGCATAATTCTTCAGATGATTTTTGGGCTTTTGAGTAAACATAAACCTGCGATTAGGTATCTTGTTGACCTGCGAAAGGCTTTAAGTTTGATGAGTCCGAAGCCTGATTTTGAACGTTTCATCCAGATTTTACTGAGCGAACACGGCTACGAGGTTACTCCAAACCAAATTATTAGAGGAAAATGTGTAGAACACGAGGTTGACGCTATTGCAAGAAAAAATAGTTTAACATATATTGTAGAGGTGAAACACCATTTCGATTATCATACTTTCACAGGCTTGGATGAAAGCCGCATTGCAAGAGCTATATTAGAAGACATTAGTGAAGGAACCGAACTTGGACTGAATAATTTGAAAATAGATAAAGCCATGATAGTTTGTAACACAAAATTTTCAGAACATGCTGAACGCTACGCCCGGTGTAGAGGTATCCACCAAATAGGTTGGAGTTCACCTCAAGCCCACAGTTTACAAACTTTGATTGAAGAAAAGAAAATGTTTCCAGTAACCTATCTTAAAGGATTAAAAACAGCAATCAGAGAAAAACTGTCATCTGCAGGAATAATGCTACTAAGGCAGCTAACTGAAAAAAAGTCCAGAAGAACTGAGAATAGAAACGGGGATTCCTAAAGAGACTCTTGAGTTAACAATTAAGAAAGCGAGAACTATACTTAGAAGATTAGACAAAGGTAGTCTGAGTATTAGTTATCAAGTACTACTCGCCACGAAAAGTCTCAATTCGACGGGTTAGATTCGTCTTTCAGTTGCAACGATTTCACAATCCAAGCATTGGTATAATGGTCACTCAGTTTGAATTCTACTCTTTTCTTTCCTAATCTAAAGGTATATTTCAAGCAATCCTCGCTTGACAATTATGTACATTATGATGATGCTTATGACGAATTCTACAAGCAAGTAGCTACCATTGTAAAGAGCTGAATATATAACAGGGTTCATGCCTTCTGGAGCATAGATTCCAAAGAACCAAAAACCAGATGTGAAGTGCGCTAGGAATCTACCAGAAATTCCGACACCCACGCCAACAAATGGATGCTTCTTAAACAATCCTGCTAAGCCAATAGCAGAAAAGGCTACAGGATAGTCTAACAATGCTTGTATAGGGTCCACTATGTAGCCGCCTAGAGCCATGTTGACTAGGCCGTATATGGCGCCTGCTTCAAGTCCAGCTCGTAAACCTCTTCTTAAAGAAAACCAGAGAAGTGGAACCATGCCTGCTGCACTTACAGAACCTCCTTGAGGAAGATGGTAGATAGGTGGCAAAATGTCCTTTAAAATCACGGTTAAAGCAACAATAACAGTTCCTTCAGCAAGTATCTTAGTGTCAGACGAGATCTTACTCACATTATTTCCCTCCGCCAGTATTACCTGGATCAGGTTCAAAGGGTCGACGATCCGGATAATCGTCCTCTCAGCCAGGTCGAACCTAGCACCCCTTATCATATTTTGATGTTTCTTGAAACATAATAACTCTTTGGTTGACACAGCACTCTCGATCGGTATGGAATGTAGCGTCTCAAGTTACCTACGAACAAAGTTATTTCCCTAATTATCGGAACAGACAGTGTCTTGCGCCATTAAAGGCATATTAAGTTTTTTGTCTCTGTACCTGTCCGTTCTTATGTGCTAGCTGGCTTGGACTGCTGTACCCTTTCTAAATCCATGAATCTCGATTCGTCTTCCCATCATATTCTCTAGCTACAACCATCGTGGAGATTAGTATGATGTTCAAGATGAATTGGTGAATTTCCTCAGTAATAAAATCCAGTTGTTCCAAGTCTTTAGCCTGCAATTTCGCGATTAAGTCATACTATCCTGTTCGAGGTTTGAAAAATTATAAAGCGTGTGCGCCAGCCAGAAACCAAAACCACAGTATATAAAAGGTGAAAATGAAAGAAACAGTACTAATACTCGAATATCTTGCCATATTAGCTGTAAAAAACAGTGCTGATGCAGTCAATTTTTTTGAACAGCATTGTGAAAGCTTGAAAGAAAGATGAGTCACAATGCAAAACAACTAACGGTTAAGTGCCGAGAGAGAACAAAAGACTTAGCGATCTTTTTGTTCATGGCGACTCACGACATTATGGCTCAATTTTCCGTACCGACTGCCGTCTTACTAGTAGATAAGAGTCAGCTTGAACCTTACATGAAAACCCTTGCCTCGAGAGCTCCGTCGTCCGAAGAGATTGCGAAGCCTAAGGTCAAGAATTTGAGAGCTGGAATGAAGAAGGTTAACCTGAAGGTTAAGGTGGTTGAGATTCCAGAACCGAATGTGGTCTACAAAAGATATGATATAGAATCTCATGTCACAAACGTACTTGTAGGGGACCTAACCGGCACAATAAGAATGTGTTTGTGGAACGACCATATCAAAACTGTTTCTAAGCACGACGTAATTGAGATCGAAAACGGCGAAGTAGCTAATTACAGAGGCGTCAGGAGAAACGGAAACCTAAGCGTTATTAAAAGAACTAGCTCGAAAAGAGGCGCCTAAGCCCTTATCATTCAATAAAGAAGGTTTATAACACGGTCAGCATTAGATGGGGAAGAACGGAGTTGACGAGATGTCAGAGAAATACATCGACGAGATTGAAGTCACGATTGACATCGAAAAAAATGTTGGAGCCCGGCCTAGACTGGAAGAACTGACGAATCTTTCAGAGGGGACCATAAGTAAGCTCTTCCAGATGTTCTACCTTAACGGGCCAGGTAATGGAACCTTCTTGAGTCTGCCCTTTGACCAGAAATACATGGAACACGGGCCTCTACACGAATTCGTCTGGGAACGAAAAGATGCAACAGTAAAAGAGATCAAGATAATAGGGAAAGGCTGCGCCGACATAAGAACGATTGCCGAGTTGGTGAACACTGGCAACTTCTCGGCGTACGTGCTGCCGGCGGGAGTAGCCACCAAGTTCAAAAGGCTGTTTAGACCCGACATCCCGCTGATCTACAAGATAGACGGTCGAATCACCGAACCGAAAAGCGCAGCTATCCAATCTAATATCGGAAGCGTCGAGGAAGCCCAAGAAATCGGGGCTACCGCCATCGGAATGAGCCTTTATCCAGGAGCTGGAGGACTGGATTCAGAAAGGGACAGAGAGAGAATAGCCTGGAACATAAGAGACGCTCACGACGCGGGATTTCCAGCTGTGGTGTGGGCGTACGCTCGGGGGCCAGGGCTTGACAGCAACATGCAATGGAAGGATGAACAGGGAACGTTCGACGGGATGACTCAAGCCGACTCTCTGTACTGGGTAGACTACGCCGTCACTTTAGCCGAAGCGCTAGGTGCTGATTTAATCAAAACAAAGTTCCCAGCTGTAGTGAAGCCGGGAAACAGAAGAGCATACAATGCAATGTTGGAATCCCTAGCAAAGAAGAACCCTGATGCAATAAGGTACAAATATCTTGAGCCGAGAGATCCAAACACAAAGCTCACCGAAGACCAACACGTTCTCAGGGCTCAACATGTGATCGACGGGGTTCCCGGAACCTTCGTCATATTCTCTGGCGGACCAAAGAGAAAGGCTGACCCCACAGAAGACCTCATCTCCCAAACCAGGATAATAATGAGAGCTGGAGCTGAAGGAGGAATCTACGGACGGAACATCTGGGGTCTTCCCACAGACAGAGCTCTGAAGGCGATGGAGGTTGTGATCGGGGAGATTAAAAGACCAGAGTTCCGGAGGCAGCTTACACAACCCCGCTTCGCCGGGTACAAGTAAGATTTAAGCCCCACCTTCCAGTCAAGACGTCAAGACTCTCCCTCCACCTTCAAGCCTTTTCTCGAATACGCTAACTACGAATCTTCAATCATCAAATATTTCTGATTTTATCTTCTACTAGTGCTTTGGAGTATTTGATGTCTTCTATATGGTTCATCTCCAAAACCAGATTTCCTTTGTATTTGATTTGGTGTAGCCATTCTAGTAACTTGTCGAGATCTAAATCTCCTTTTCCAAGTCTCCAGTGTCGATCCTCTTTTCCGTCGTTATCGTGCAAATGTACATGTGATATTTGTTTCCCTAGGTTTCTGAGGTAATCCCACAGGTTTCCTGTAAGGTTTGCATGACCAACATCTAGGGTAAAACCTATTTTATGATCCAGCTTTGAAATTATATACTCTATTTCTTGAGGGGATCTTCCCAGATGGTCTGGGCCAAGATTTTCAACGCTTACTAGTATTCCTTTACTTTCAGCATATTTTTGTATCTTTTCTAAAGAGTTAACAACCAATCCTAGATATTTCTCTCTAGCAATTCTATACTTGTTGAAGATGTCTACTGAAGCAAAATAACGATCATAGGCTGCGTAACCAGCGTGAACGTTTAGAAGTGATCCTCTTATCTTATGTGCAAGATCAATCGTCTTGAAAACTCTCTCAACTTGGATTTTCCTGATTTCTAGATCGGGATGTCCTATATCATCACAGATAAAAGGTGTGTGTACAGAAAACTTACAGTCTTCAAACTTACGTAGTTGCTTTACAGTGTCCTGAGAGATTGATTCTATTCTACCGATTGGTACAGATATTGTTGGGAGACAAATCTCAATCTCATAAATACTCAGTTCTCGAAGCATGTTAACAGATCTCACTTGATCTGAAACATCAAACAGGGTGGAAGCTCCGATTTTCATAATACTCATAGATTAGGTATGCTTATCTGGTTTAAAAGCAACATGAAAAACCATTAACGCGCGCGAAACTTAGAATACTGGTTCAAACATAATGAGAGATAGGTGAGTTGGCGTTTTTCTATGCAGAAATTGCTAATTATAACCTTTCAGGTATTAGGGGATGCACGCATAACCGTTTCTTTATTAGGGGAAAACGGTTAAGGTTTTCACGTAGTTGAAGAATTACTTTCTTTCTTCTTTATTAGCGTTACAATTGTCCCTATTAGACCTACTAGTAGCACGCTTGAGGCTAGAATTTGTCTTTCTAAGGGAATTTCCTGCCATGCTGTGAACATGCCTGAAACTGGGGAGCTAGATTTCAACACAACAAGGGCTTCTTCGCTTGGTTCTATAATAATATCGTGCTGTGAGCAGTCACACACGTACTGATTGTTCACATAGAGTTTAACTGTGTCGTTGGCTTGAAGTGTTAGGTGTAGTTTGGAATAGGCGAACCATGGAATTTGGAAAGTGTAGTTGTTCGCTTTGATCAGAGAAAACCTTTCTCCACCGCCATATCCAGGTATTAATGAGGGATAGAACAACTGCAAATACAGAAGATAAGCTGCACCGACAAAGAAGAGAAAGACAAAAATAAACAAAGATAGCAGGCGGATAGGTATCATTCCATCTCCTCTACTTCATAAAGAAATTTTTAAGTATATATGAATGATTCTCGCTCATTAATCCTCAACTTATAACTTCAAAAGGGAATTATGAAACATTTAGGACAATGTAAGGATATGAACGAAATTAGGTATAAGCAGATTGGATTAATTCATTCTCCATACAAAGAACCTAACGGTACACCAATTCAACCGACAGCAGCCAAAGGCGTCGAGGGAACCGTCGAGGTGTTTTCCGAATATGCAGAAGGCCTCAAAAACATTGAAGGATTTTCACATATCATGTTAATTTACCATTTTCATTTAGTAAAAGGTGTTTCCTTAATGGTTAAACCCTACATGGATGATAATCTGCGAGGAATATTCGCCACACGAGCTCCGCCTCGACCAAATCCTATAGGACTTTCAATCGTACGTCTCATTAAGGTTGACGGAAATACCCTTCACATTCTTGATGTTGACGTTGTGGACGGAACACCGCTTTTAGACATCAAACCATATGTTCCAGAATTTGATTCGAGAAAAGTGGAAAAAACAGGATGGCTGGAAAAAAGAGTCGGCAGACTTCATAAAGTAAAAGATAACGGAAGATTTGTAAAAAAAGAAAAAATCAATATGAATGACAGAGAGCTAAGATCTTAGGTATCCTCATTGTTTCTTCACACCCGAATTCTGGAAAAAAACAAAAGTCTCAGAATGGTATGGTGATTACATGAAGGTTATTGAGACCATACGAAATGGCATTGAACATTCCTTAACCTATCTTCAAGAAGTACCATCTACGAACTATCGATGAACCTCAACTTCGCCGTAGCTGGAATGGTCCTGATAAGTCTAGGATACTATTATATAGACCGTACTAGAGGGAACCTCTATAATATTGTGTGGCTGGGCATCCAACGCATTTTTTTGACTGGTATCTCTGGCAGGATCCGCAGTCTACGTTGCAGGGGGTGGTCGTCATTTCCTTATGTGCGAGATACTCTCTTACATGCAGAAAGGGGGAATAATGGATTTTGCCTATGGGATAGAACTCGGATCTGCGAATTCCCTCGTTGCTTCTCAGAGAGCACTTCTCTACAGATATACTTTCCAAGGTGCTTTGGTTTTCGGCTACTATAAGGGCAATGAGATTATATCCGCTCAGAGTGGTGAAGATATGAATTACTCTCGGACAATTTCTGAAGCGTTCGAGAAGATTATTCATAGCTTCGGCGCTTTCAATTTCAATCATAATGATCGCCCCGGTGAGGTTTAGCGATTCCATGTTTAGTAGAGCTGAAACCTTGAGGGTCCTTCGTTCTTGCAGGCCTTCAAGTCTATTCTTGATTCCCATGCTGGAGTAGCCAACGAGTTTTCCTAACTCTTTAAGAGTTGTTCGACCGTCCAGTTGGAGCTTTGATATGAGCCTCTGATCAACTTCATCCAAACAGTTTACCTCATTTAGTTTATTTTCTAAACATAATTAACCATATACCCATATAAACTAAATAAGCCAGCACTTACTTATTAATGGGGTTATAGATGGTCTCCTTAAGCCAACTTCAAGAAATACCGCTAAGGAACATGATCTTGTTGGTTGGTCCGCCTGGAGCGGGAAAGTCTACCTTTTGCCAGCTGGCCGCCCTCCAGAGCTTGGCGATGGATAGGCCCATTATCTTTGTGACGACGGAGTATGGCCCGTCTGAGGCTGAGAGAGCCTTGAAGGAGCGGGGATTACAGGAGATTAAGCCCGACCTGCTAAACTTTGTTAATGTGTATCACGAGACCGTGGGGCTGTCGGTTTCGGATCGACCTGACACCGTTCATGCGCACTGCGAGGATCTCTCCAGCATAGGCATAGCCATATCCAAGGTGAGTGAACGAATAGGAAGAAAGGATGTTCTGTTAATCTTCGATTCGTTAACTTCTCCATACCTGTTCGGCGGTTCCGAGGTTCTGAGGTTTATGAGAATGACCCTCTCAGGGTTTGCGGCAGAGGGAAATGCTGTCTTGACGTGCTTTGACGAGGGATGCGGCAAGCATGAAGACCTCGTAGCCATGATGAGCCTTTCAAACGGCGTGATAAAGATAGAGACAGAGGATGGCAAGAGGGTGCTGAACGTTGTTAAGCATCCCATAATTGAGCCTAAAAGAGTTGAGGTTCCCGGGGCTAAGATTTCAGAGAATCTATGGGATATGGAAATGTGGAAAGAGGAGATTATGGAATTCCCTCTCCGAGCGATGACGGGTGAGGCTTTCGCAGCAATCAGAGGAGAACTTGGGAATTATGTGAACTTGTTCTGGTCTAACTTTGCCCACTGGAGTGAGATATTGTGGGACCCTAAAGGTTTCCCAGAGATGGCGTATGAAATGAGCAAGAAGCACGGCGAAGGTATGAAAGAGATGATGGAGATTGCCCCCTGGCACCAGAAAATGCTCTTCCAAATGTTCATGCCGAAGAGCCTGAGCGGCGTCAAAGACATGAAAAAAATGGGGTTACCCAAGATGATGAATAAGATGGGATGGGGGATGGGCATCTTGGAATACGATGAAGACTCCTCTAAGACTGACGAGTACCACTTTAAAGTATACGAAAGCGCTGAATGCTGGGGATTCGAAAACGTTGGCGCTGCCATGGCTTACATGCTCCCTCCAGCAACTGCAGGCATGTTTAAAGGCCTTGAGAGCTGGAGAGGACTTGAGAGAGATTGGAATGCCGTTGAGACGAAGTGCATCGGCCTTGGGGACCCCTACTGCGAAGTCAAATTCGTGCCAGGGGAAATCCCTGAGTTGAAAGATTCCTTGAAGAAAGATAGTCCGGTTATTGATAGGATGCATGACCGGCTGATGGATCGCCTTATGGGATTTCTGATCAATGGTAAGCCCCTTGTAGAGAGACCTTCAGGGAGCGATTTAATTTTGAGTGCTATTCTTCACGTCATGGTTCAGCCCGCATTAGCTGATGAGAGATATCGTATGGTCATGAGGATGGCTGGAGCAAAGGCGGGAAAAGAGGTAGGCGAACACTTGATGGATGCAGGAATAAGGGAGCATGAGGCTGTAAAGCGCGTCCTCCATCTATTGGACTACTGCAAAGTGGGAAAGGTCTCGATGGGTGAAACTATAAGGATGAGGGAGAGCTGTGAGAGCGTGTTTTATAAGTTTATGACGAAGAAGCGGGAGGAGCCTACCTGCTATTTCACCACCGGATTTGTAAACGGGTTCTTTTCAACTGTCAAGAACCAGCACGTTAAGGAAACAAAATGTATAGCTATGGGTGATCCATACTGTGAGTGGGAGTTCAGATAGCTGAGTGGAGATAGTTTATGTCTCTTGTACCAGCTTTTGAGTTAGGCTTATGGAACGCTTGGATTCTTGTAATTCCAATGCTAATCATCTTCTTCTCCGATGTGAAAGTGACAGCTTCTAGGGAATCTGAAGAACAAGGAGATTTTCAGCTAACCCGAAAGGAGAAAAACATCATTAATGCTGTTTTATTACCGATGGTTGTTTCTTTCATTTACGCCGTTTTCTTACCTCTACAAATTGGTAAAACATGGCTAATCAGTGGTCTCCTATTCTACGTTTTAGGAATGCTTACCACTATCGTTGCGATTCTGAATTTCGCTACTAGCTCTAAGAACAAACTCATCACTAAAGGTCTTTATCGTCTTTCAAGAAACCCCGTCTATGTTGGCATACTCCTAATGCAAAGTGGTGTGGGAATAGCTTGCTCTTCTTGGCTGTATCTTCTCTTAACAGTGGTGTTACTAATTCTGCTTAACGCCAATCTGTCAGCTGAAGAACGTTATTGCCTCTATAGGTACGGAGATGACTACCGAAAATACCTGAATAGCACTCCTAGATGGATAGGAATACCTAAATCAAGGAATAAAAAGAATTAGCTAACATGTTATCTTGGGCAATCTATCATTCTGAGAATGGTACGATCTAAAGAAAATGTGGTGGTGAATTTGAGGCGAGGGAGAAAAGAGAACGTTTTGATGATTATTCTAGGAGCTGCTTTTTTTCTGAATATTATTGTAATTAACTTCTTTCCTCCAATCATTGAAGAATTGGTAGTGTTAGGATATGTAATATTTGGAATTGGTGCCGCGTTTTACATTCTGTCCGTACTCACGCTCTACAAGAAAGGTGTTAGCAGAATTGTAGATAGCGGAATCTATGGCATTGTTCGACATCCCATGTATTTAGGTGCCATCATCATGTTCTTTTCTCATTTTTTCTTGGGTCAAAACTGGATAGTTGCAATCGGCACTATTACAGCTATCGTGTGCTGCAGCCTAATTATCCTATCAGATGAGGACCATAATCTTCAGAAATATGAAGATGACTACGAACGTTACATGAAAAAAGTGCCAAGAATAAACTTCATATTGGGGATTATTCGACTTCTTAGGAAGAAATAGAAGAGAGTTTTGATTTGATTAATTGCTATGCATAGTATAAAGAGATTAGATTGAACTTCAAGGTTTCGATAAAATGCTCAGGAAATTGTTGTCTTCCGACTTTGATTCTATATTGGTGGTTGTTAACGAAGCTGCACAAGTCTACAAAGGGATAATCCCAAACGACAGATGGAAGGATCCCTACATGCCACCTGAAGAATTGAAAAAAGAGATCGATTCCGGTGTAGTCTTCTACGGTTGGATGGAAGAGGATAACATTGTTGGTGTGATGGGAATCCAACATGTTAAAGATACTACTCTCATCAGACATTCCTACATACTCAACGAGTATCAAAGAAGAGGAATTGGAGGAGAATTACTGCAATACTTGAAAGGATTAGCTGAAACTCCTGAAATACTTGTGGGAACATGGAAGACCGCAATATGGGCTATCAGATTCTACGAGAAACATGGTTTTCAACTCACGTCAACAGAAGAGAAGGATAATCTCCTTCGAGAATACTGGGATATACCTGAAAGACAGATAGAGACTTCGGTAGTTCTGAGGTATAATAAAAAGTGACGTTAAAAACAAGTATTTATTTCGTTAGAAAAAGCTCAATTAACTGTATACCTTAAACTACCTACCATAATTAAGGTCAGAATAAGCCCAGGGTACATCATATGACAGAAAGGACAAACAGTAATCAACGCTTGCGCCTTTACATCTTTGATGTGTTGAAGTTTTTCTCTAGCCATCTGGAACGGGATTTCTTCATTTACGCCAATTATAGGGTTGCCACAGTATTCAGATTCATCTACGTAATCTAAGCATTCCGCGCCTGTTAGCCTAATCAAATTTTTAAGTGTTGTCGGGTTCTCAGGGTCGTCGCCATGATCCACATATTTCTCTGGACGGAGAAGGTAGCACCCAGTATGTTGCGTTACGCGAAGCAAGAAGCAATAGAATTTATGACCAACGAATCAGAAATTCAGGATGCTTGGATCTCGGTCTCAAAAAGGCGAGTTGAAGAATCAGAAAATCTAATTCGCATGGCTAAAGGTGAAGGTCCAACCGATCTTTTAAAAGATGCTGAAGAAATAATGAGACGCGTTGAAGAAAAATATAAAGAACTCTTTGCCAAAAGCAAGCAACAACCAACCCATGCCTGATATGCCGGTTGACCAGAACCAACGTATTTTTTATGCCACATTTGCATTATACTAGCCAGTAAGAGTTCTTAAAGTACGTTCAACGCCTGAAAAGACCGATCTGGAACAGAATAGACTTATCGAACTGAAAAGGGAACTTTTTTCTTACTACATATCTTAGGTTAAAACGTATAAGCTGTCGTTTAATTAATTGACTTAGTATGTTACTATGGAGGTTAGTGCGTTGGAGGTTTTGTTTCCTTACGGTGGAGATAGAATCCGTGTTGATGTGGATGATGAGAATCTGTTAGGAGTTTTTAGTCCCGCTGATATTGGAGCTCCCTTTGAGGGAAAGAGGGAGATAAGGAGATCTATTGAGGCACCTATTGGCTTTGAACGGTTGGAGAGTATTGTCAGTCCCAGTAAAGGCATTGTTATTGCGGTGGATGATAATACAAGGATTACTTGAACATGTCTGATGAACAAGAGAAAAACGTGAATGGAACAGTTGATTTGATAGATGAAAGAGTAAAAGTGAGGCTGAGCAAGGCTAGGACAATGGTCCACAAGTATGTGCGCGAAGGGAAATGCAAACGGTACCGCACGAAGGATGAAGAAACAGATTTTAAAAGACCAGGACTATCAAAGAATCAGAAAAGACAAATAGAGAAGGCCATCAAAGAGGTAATGAGAGACTTGGAAACGGAGGAGGCGAAAGTAAGGATCCACGAAATTCTTGTTCGGGTATCCCCCGACTATAGAAATGTTGTATACTATGCGGTGAACTAGAGACCTACGTCCACGCGAAGAATTGGTTTACCCGCTTGAAAGAGCGGAGTTATACTTTAGACAATTTTCTTAGGTCGTTCAGTTAGAGGTTTTCCGATTATGAAGAACAGTGTTGAAAAGTGGCTTAAGGATCACGGTGAAGAATTTCTTAGGAGAGTAGGTATACAAGAAGGCTTCGTTGTGTTGGATTTTGGATGCGGTTCCGGCAATTACACGATTCCAGCAGCAAAAATCGTTGGAAGCAATGGAAAGGTCTACGCCTTAGACAAAGAGGCGAAAGGCTTCTGGCCGAGTGAAGGACTGGGCAAGTTGATTATAAGAGCTAGATCTAGAGACCTGCGAAACATTGTGGTGATGAAGACCTCGGGAGAGCTAGAAATCGGCTTAGAAGACGAGTCTATTGACGTGGTGTTGCTTTATGATGTTTTACACCAATACTATTTCCCAACAGAAAGGGATAGAAGAAAAGTTCTCCAAGAAGTGTATAGGGTCTTGAAACCGTCCGGTTTCATCTCATTCTACCCAGGAGACCCATTAGTCTCAAGCGATCATTCACAACTGGAGAACTTGAAAAGAGAGATAACGAATGCAGGTTTCCGGCTTCAAAGAGAAAATGTGGAAAATGTCATCCATGAAGATGTGATTCAGCGTGGAAATGTTTGGGAATTCGTAAAGAAAGAATAGTGTGACTTGTTAACCTAGCAAATCATGATTCCATATCTTCTCGTCATCAGAAGAGACAATTAACGGTTACATAGGATGTCGGAGGTAAGACTTCCATAACAGAAGAATGCGGTAGCTATCTTTTTCTGTACCACTGTTTCACGTATCTCAAGTCTTGTTCTTTACATATCCGTTTTTCCCCGTTGTCCTTGTCCACAAGGGTGACCCCTTCCGCACATGCAATGCAAGGGTCTATCCCTGCGATCACCACTGGTATGTCCGCTATGTTACAAAGAGAAAGTAGATTTGCGAGTGTAGGTGCTCTAACCTTTAGGCGTTCTGGCTTGTCCATTCCATCCGACTTAAGGTAATGCAGGTTCTCTCCTCTCGGTGCCTCTACACGGTTGATTGCTTCGCCTTCAGGTACTCTTCGAGGGACGATAACTCTTATTGACCCTTATGGCAGGTTCTTCAGAGCGTATCTTATTATCTTTATGCTGCATCTTCTCGATTCCGCGATGAACATACCCTAAGCGGAGTTTAACATCTACAACCCGTTCTTCTTCCACCTCGAACGTGAAGTTTAACGGTTCTTCCAGAGCCGGATGCTGAGGGCCAAACGGTATCTTAAACGTATTCACAGAAGACCCGTTCCTCTATTCTTCCGAAGTCATCAACTATCATGATCTATGCAAGTCTTCCTTTCCGCTCCAAATATTCTTTAACCCGTTCACTTATGGTTCCATCCGGCAAAACATAGTCAGGGGATACGTAGCCTTCTTCCTCAAACCTCTTCTTTCTGACACAGCCTTCCCCGCCCTTCCAACAGTAGTTCTCAACCCATTTCCGATCAATTAAACCTAGATCGTAAGCCCGTTTGACACCAGAGCTCTCGTTATACCAGACACACCTATCTTTCTTTTTCATTAAGTACACTTACCAATCATATTTTACTAGATTTTCTGGCAATCAACATCTCAACCCATTTCTAACTCTCTGCCTGCTTAGCCATAGGATTCTTTTACCAGTGTTCCCTTCCTGCACATAAACCTTGAGCAGACACATTTCCAAATGGTTACACTGTTCTCCTAATTTAAATATTACCAATCGCAACAGCTTAAAACTGGCATGGCTGGCAAAAGTTCGGTTTTACCCTAAAATTAATAATGTTAATTGGATCATAGCATAGAATAGGAGGGTGGAACCTACGATTAAATTAAGTGTTAATATTGATCATGTGGCGACCTTACGGCAGGCGCGCGGAGCACCGTTCTGGGAGCCGGATCCCGTGGCTGCTGCATTAGCCTGTTTACAGGCTGGAGCTGACGGGATAACCGTTCACTTACGTTTAGATCAGCGGCACATTCAAGAGCGAGACCTCCGGTTGCTACGAGAAGTGGTGAGGAGAGAACTAAATCTTGAGATGGCGGTTGCCGAGGAGATGTTGCAGATCGCTTTGGACGTCAAGCCAAATCAATGCACGCTTGTTCCGGAGCGACCGGAAGAGACTACTACTGAAGGAGGGCTTGATGTTCTCGGTCAAAAAGAACTCATAAGAAACGCGGTTGAACGGCTTCATAGAGGAGGAATAAAGGTCAGCTTGTTTATTGAACCAGAACGTGATCAAGTTAATGCAGCGAAGGATGTTGGTGCGGATCTAGTGGAATTGTACACAGGCGCATACGCTGAAGCTTCGTCTGCCGAGGAGAAACGCGAGTTCAGGCGGCTGCTTGACGCAGCCCGGCTGACGGGTGAACTGGGGTTGGGGTTCCGTGCTGGACACAGCTTAACATTCCGAAACCTCCCTCGTATAGTTACTCTTCCTAACCTAAGTGAAGTTAGCATAGGCCACAACATAATTGCGCGTGCAGTTTTTATAGGTCTGGATCGAGCCGTCAAAGAGATATTAGAGGTTCTACGCTGAAAACACCACAAGGTTATGGAGGATGGTGAATGGTCAATTTCATATTCATGCTTACTCACAATGATGTGACGGTTCCAAACGCTGTTAAAGTCTTCAAACAGACTCGAGACACGGGGGTCAAGTACGTTGGCTTCAAAGACATGGGACTATCTATGAAAGAGATGCGTGTTCTTGTGAATCTAATGAAAAAAGAAGAAAAGAAAGTGTTCTTTGAGGTGGTAACTGGAAACAGGGAGGGAGCCTTGCAATCTGTCAGGAACGCGATGAACTTGGATGTGGATTACCTCATAGGATGCACATATGTTGAAGAAACCCTTCAGCTGTTGAAAGGGAAGATAAGATTCATGCCCTACATCGGGGAAGTCGTAGGTCATCCATGTATGCTAAGGGGGAAAATTGAGAAGATAGTGGATCACGCAAAAAGGGTTGAAAGGTTAGGCGTCTCAGGAATCAACCTTCTTGCTTACCGCTACTATAACGACGTAGAGCATTTACTGAAATCCGTGAAAAATGCGGTGGACATACCTATCATCGTAGCTGGAGGCATCGATAGCTTCCAAAGAATTAGAAAAATAAAGGAGCTGGACATGTGGGGTTTCACCGTTGGAAGCGCAATATTCGAGAATAAATTTGCTCCAAAGGGAGACTTGAGAGGACAGATTATGGCGGTAGTAGAAGAAGTGAAGAGTTGAGGGGGTGAATGTAATAGTCATAGTTGAATTCAACATAATTCCTGTAGGAGTAGGAGTAAGTGTATCCCGTTTCTTAGTTCCTGCATTTAAAGAACTGGAAAAGCGTGGAATAGTGCATGAGATAACACCTATGTGCACCATTTTTGAGGCAGAAAACGTGGAGGAAGCCTTCAAGATAATCGCGGCTGCGCACGAAGCGGTATTCAAAACAGGAGTTGAACGCGTAGTCACCACAACCAAGATAGACGATAGAAGGGATAAAAAAGAGAAAATGGGAGAGAAAGTGGAATCTCTAAAGGTTCTGCTTAGAGAAAGCGGAAAATAGGAATCAGCAGGTAAACGAGTTTGCTACATAAGATTTTCGATCAACACGCAGAAAGATACGATTCATGGTACCAAAGAAACAAGATTCTTTTCGAATGTGAAGCCAAGACCGTGAGGGCTTTGAACCTTACTGGTGAAGGACTTTCCATTGGTATTGGAACAGGAACCCTGGACTGTCAAGCACCCGTAGAGGTAGGAGTAAACCCGTCTCTCAACATACTTAAGCTCTCATCAACCCGAGGAGCAGAACCAGTTCGGGCAGTAGGTGAACACTTGCCATTCAAGAACGAATCTTTCCGCTTCGCATTAATGACGGTGACTGTTTGTTTCCTTGAATCTCCCGAAAAAACAATCTGGGAGGCTAGAAGAGTATTACAGGCCGGCGGCTACCTAGCATTATGCATTGTACCCAGAGAATCAAGCTGGGGAGAAGAATACATGAAGAAGGCGGAAGCCGGCCATGTTTTCTATGGTTACGCCCATTTCTACAGATTGTCAGAACTTGAAGGGTTGTTAAGAAAATGTTTCTTCGAAAAGGTTGCTATA
>Ga0172365_10000116_pt1 | contig 44834 bp, 42 predicted proteins | sample LakKivSesite48cm_FD_114535 | JGI IMG/M metagenome (GOLD analysis project Ga0172365, IMG submission 114535) | Sediment microbial communities from Lake Kivu, Rwanda - Sediment site 48cm | ecosystem: Environmental > Aquatic > Freshwater > Lake > Sediment | place: Rwanda: Western Province, Lake...
ATAGCAACCCGCCATAAAGCACAGTTGCACCAAATATCAACATCGCAATCGCAGACAATGGTAAACTATTCATTCCTTCACCTCTACTTCTTTACCTTTAACCTTCATGAAGACAAAGGATAATAAAAATATAGCTACAATCGGTAGTACGCCCCCAACAAATATAACCCATACTGGAAATCCCATGTAAGGGGCACGGATATTTTCATAAAAAGCAACTGTAAGTAAGAAAATCAACACAGCAGGTGTTACAAATTTTATTAGTACATCCCACCATCGCCCTATTCTAAAGTCAGATACATCATTTGCATGTTGTCTTAAACGGTAAAGTCTGTATACATAACCTAAGACTATACATTCTATTAACCCTATTATAACAAGCGCAAAATTAGCTACGAAATGATCCAATAATTCTAATAAATACATACCGCCACCCGTCGCAAAGATAAGACTTACAAAGAAGCCAAATATACATACTATGCCCGTAGCTTTTGTCTTTGAAAAACCCCATTTAGCGTTTACACTACTTGATATAGGTTCAATCATTGAGAACGCAGAGTCAAATCCAACTATAAACAGCGCAATATAAAAAATTATACCAAAAATAGCCGCTCCAACTGGCATTAAGGATATACCTGTTGGATATGTCACAAAAGCAAGTTGAGGACCAGCGATACCTAGATTCTCTATACCTATCCCACTTGAAAAAGAGAGATATCCAATTATGCTGAAGACTGCGAAAGCTGCAAAGAAACTTGTTCCGGCATCTGCAAGACTTGTTATAATAGCGTTATTCGTGAGATCTGACTTTTTTGGTAAGAAGCTAGCATAAGTAATCATTATACCTTGCGCCAAACTCAATGAAAAGAATATCTGTGCATATGCTGCAAGCCAAACCTCGTGATTAGATAAAGCTGAAAAATTTGGTGTAAGATAATAACTGATTCCTTCAATAGCACCAGGAAGAGTCAAACCTCTCACAACCATTATAGCTAACAATATCATGGATACAGGAACAAGTATAAGACATACCTTTCCAATACGACCAACACCCTTATATAAGATTAAAAATATGAACAACCATATCACGATTAAACCAATTAAAACCGGTATCCTTATGCCCCCAAGGACCCCAGGTGCACTTGTTAGGCCAAGGAAATTGCTGAGGAAGAAACCCTCAGCGTTTGCACCCCATCTAAGATCCAAAGAATAAAGCATGTAAGAGAAACACCATGAAATTACGACTACATAATAGGCGGCCACTAAAAACGGGGCAAATACCGCAAACCATCCAGCCCATTCCCATTTCTTTCCAACAGTTTTCGCAAATGCAGTAGGCGGAGAACCTCTTGACATATGCCCAAGAGAGAATTCAAGGATCAACAGTGGTATACCTGCTGTGAATAAAGCTACGAAAAATGGGATCAAAAAAGCTCCGCCACCACTCTTAGCTGCTATATATGGGAAACGCCAGACGTTACCTAAACCTACAGCTGATGCAATAGCTGCCATGACAAAGGCGGAGCGCGAATGCCAATGTTGCTTAATTTTTTCTGTAATATTTCTCACATCCTATTTACTTTTTTATTTTGAATTACATGGCTCATAGGGGTTAAAAGCAGGATCACCATACAAACAATACTCCTGATAACAGGTGTATTTAGCATCTATAGCAGGTGTCTTCACAGATTTCCCTCCTAGCAGACCAAAAGAACCAAGAGGAGGGTTCCAATACATCGTCCAATTTGCGTCATCCGGCAAATATCTATTCTTAGCATTCCTGAAAGCCATGCCAACAGTAGAGTCCTTCTCCCTAAACTCCTCCATCATATCCTCAAACAGTTTCTCTCCGAAATGTGACTCTGGATAGATCCCTTTTCTTGCATCAAGCGCTGTTTTGATATAACCAGGTATAACCCCAAGCATAGTTGAATCTGGTCGGTAAGGATCAAGGTATCCGCCAGGAACGTTAGTAGGAGTAGGCGAAACAATAAGAGCATTCATACCAGCGTGTAGATAAGCTTGACTTATACATGTTTCAGGATAACGGCCCTCTATCATACCAACTAGGCAACTTTCAAAAAACATAAAAGATGGGCCGAAATCCATAATCTCCACGCTCCTGGGATGATAAAATCCAAGACCATTTAACGATACACCTGGCCCAAGTCCTTTAAGCCGACTGAGAACCTGTAACAAAGGCGGAAGGAATACATAACCCAACCCTAAGCCAGATAAAGCAACATCTCCTATACCATATCCATAGGGGGCGCCATGACCATTTATTAGTATAAAGTTGCTGTTTTCTTGATTTTCACCACCGGAGACTCGGTTTTCACCAATTAGAAGTTTCAACTGAAGCTTAGGAAACAACAAAAGATTCAACAAATTAGCCTTCTTCAACTTACTAATCGCTTCATCACTAAGACCCTGCCTCATCGCCTCAAAATAAGTACACCTGGTCGTATCAAAACCCAAAGGTTCCAACGCGTTTTTCTGTAAGCCATCGTAAATAAATTTACTAGCACCAGTAGGCCATTTCAATGGTTCTTTACGAGTCTCAGAAACATGAGCAGTACTACCTAGCATCTCTGCTATTTTCGTAAGAACGCGAGGTCTCGCAAACTCTACGCCGCAACCTGTTTGAACAGTTGCCTGGTCTTTCCAGCTGCCTAGACCTTCAATAATAGTATCATAGAATATTGTCCTAACAATCAAAGCACTAGTATCCTGCACATCCCAACCAGTAATACGACCAACAATATTTTCCTGATAAGGATAGTACGTAAAAACATCGTTTTGTTGATTATCCCAGCCAGGAATAGGATCAATATTACCATAAACAAGATCAGTAGCAGTACCACCACCCCAAGCGCTACGCACCCAAGCAACATTATCATAAATATACTGAGGTAAAACAGTGGCGTCACCAACCAACGCAATATAAACCGGATAATCCTTGTAATACTTCCTCAAAGATCCCAAGTCTTTAATATTCTCAAACTTGATACTAGCAAGACGCGCAAGCAAATCATTCAACGGCAGATGGATATTATTATAAATATGTTCATTAGAAGGACCAATTAGTTTCCCATTAACTCTAGGCATATACACCCCAGGACAAGCCTCAGCCCTCTCAGTAAAAACGTCATCATCCGCAACAAAAGCAAATTCAGGCTTACCAAAAACAATACCACGATGATAAGCAGTTAAATAAGGAGCAACAGAAGAAAGGTTCTTCATCATAGGATACAAAGGATCGCTAAGCTTCTCAACAGTCACAGAAGCACTAACCTCGCCCTCCTTCCTAAGAACCCAGTAAGGAGCTGCTGTTACAGTATGCTCTGTACCACCCATATCATAAAGAACAACCTCACTGTAAAACCTATCAACAAGACGATTACCATTAGCATCATAAACTGAAGGAGAATGAGAAGTCTGACCATCTACTAACCCTTTTATGTTAAACCCAACTGAATCATCAAATAACTCGATATCCTCCAAGTTATGATTAATACCCTCAAACTTAACCAAAGCATACTTATAATCATCAGGAATAGTAAAGCTACCAAGTTCATAACTTGTTGCTCCCTTTGATTTAATTAATGACTTAATAGAAGCAACGAGTTGCAAGCTAGAAAACGTTGGCAACTTAGTAGGACCAAAAGACCAAGAAACACTATCCAAAACCTCAGGCATATGGATATCAATCGGATTAGTCAAAGTAATATAATCAACATCACCAAATTTCTCCCTAACTAAATCAATAGAAGCATTAACAACCTCATCAACACTATTCAAATGAAGAACACGACCGTACCCTTCGATATCACCGCAGACAATTGATTTTTCAACACCAAGACGACCTAGAACATCTCTAACACTACTATCTACCTCATCAGTAATGATCACTGGAATACTAAGATACGAAGCCAGAGGAGTAGCAAGTACACCAAGATTATAACCAGACTGATTATCCTCAATAATCAAAACAGCCTCACTACTCACCCAATAATTCTCAGCAAACTCCAAAGAAACATCCTTAGCAGAACGACTGCCCATAACGACCACATCAGAACTAACACCAATCATCTCAACTACCTTATCAACAGTACGAGAAGGCTCCTCAAAGTCCTTAACCAAAAGCGGAACAACCTCTCCGGCACCCTCAGCATCATAATGCACAGCTAAAGGCGTAGCAACAAGCGCATAAAAAGGATTACAGCTAGAAACAATAACCGCATTAGGAATATTAGAAAAAACACCACAAACACCAAAAAAATCTTCCAAAACCAGAGCAGTAGGACCTCTCTCCTCTGCATTCCAATAATAAACACCAACAGAAGCCAAAATCAGGATTAATACGCCAGCCAATACAACCAATTTATCTGCCACATTCATATTTTTATCCCCCAATTCATATATTTTTATATAACATATTTACAGTTTTCTATATAATATTTTCTATTTTATTTATTAATTCCCTATAATTTTAATTCATCTTAGCCATATATAATACTTTCTATTATATATTTATTTTTATATAATTTTGTGGTCCTATGCAATCTAGAAACTGTAAAAGACTTTAGTTCTTGAACATTGAAATAATCAAATTTCATCCATTATTAAAAAAAATTATCTGGTTCCATAGATGTCCTATTATTCGCGTTCTTGCTAACTTTACAATACCTTTAATAAGTGAATAATTCATTACCAAAAAAATCAGGAGTTTAAATTTATGGTAGAAGAAGAATTATCCCCACAATTGCGAGATCAAATAAACAGACTTCAACAATTTAGAACACAATTTCAGATGATTACACAACAAAGACAACAAGTTGAGATACGCTTAAAAGAAATTGAAGAGGCGCTAAAAGAATTAAATGAAACAGACGAAAAAACACCGATATACAAGAGCATAGGCGCAATCCTTGTTAAAACCAAAGGAAAAGATGAGGTTATTAAAGAACTGAAGGAAAACAAAGAATCACTAGATCTCAGAAAGACAACCCTTGATAAACAAGAGGGGAGAACAAAGGAGAAACTCAACGAATTGCAGAGTAAAGTTCAGAACGCTCTTAATCTACCTAATAAGAGTGAAGAATAGGCTTATAAAATATGTTTAAAAAAAGGAATTTTTCTGTTTATGATGATTTCAAAACTGGCTTATTTTCTAAACTTTCTTTATTGTTAGGAGTATTTTTGTTAATTTTCTATGTTTTTTTGAAAATAGTTTCTTTGTTTATTGGTAAAGATAATGGTGGTTTTTTTGGTTTGATTAATGATCTGACGAATTCTGGCTTTGCTGAGTCTGTTATTGCTTTTTCTATTGTTTTTCTTGGTGCTGGATTTGTTTTATATTTTTTGCATTTGCAGTTTGTTAAGCTAGCTAAAATCGCAGATGACTTCAAAGAAGAGTTAAGTGATCTAGAAGAAAAAGAAGAAGCTGTCAGATAACTATTTTCCGAACCTTCTCTGTCTCTGTTGGTATGTTTTTATAGCTTCAAGGAAATCTCTTTTTTGTAGTGCCGGCCAGTATACATCTGAGAAGTATAGTTCTGAGTATGCTAGTTGCCAGAGCAAAAAATTACTTATTCTTTCTTCACCGGATGTTCTTAGTATAAGGTCTGGATCTGGTAGTTCCTTTGTGTATAGGTATGTCGATACTTTGGGTTCGTTGATATCATCTATTCTGATTTTGTTGTTTTTTACTTCTTCTGCAATTTTTTTTATGGCATGTATTATTTCTTCTCTACCACCATATGCTAGTGCTATGTTTAGCGAATAATTATTATATCTTGCTGTTTTTTCCATTATGTTTTTTGCTGATTTTTGTATTTCTTCAGGCAGTAGCTCCAGATGTCCTATTATCCTTATTTTTACTCTGTGTTTATGTATTTGTGAATCATTAGCTGCCTTGTCTAGTTCTTCTTTGCATAGGTTCATTAGTGTCTTTACTTCTTCGTTGCTTCTTTCAAAATTTTCTATAGAGAATGCATATAATGTAAGGTTTTTTATTCCTAGTTCAAAGCACCATTCAAGCAGTTCTTTTATTTTATCTCGCCCGAACAGATGACCCGATGTTGGTGTTAAACCTAACTCTGAGGCAAATCGTCGGTTCCCATCCATAATTACTGCTATGTGTTTTGGCACAGGACTCTTTTTTATTTCCTCTGTTATTTTTATGGTTCTAAGTTCGTTTAGTTTTTTTGAGATATAATTGTAAAGATTTGAATGATATATCATCGAAGCTAGTTTTCTCGTTGTGATACTTTTTATAGCATATTTTTCTAGCTGATCGATTTTTTTCCCCGCAAGTGCTTTTAGTGGTTGTTTTGATTTGATTTTGCCTCGCCTCTTATTTTTTCTTATTATGTTTATTTGGTTTAAATAAGTTGATGGTTTGTAGTTTTTCTAATTGTTACTGGTTGATAGATATCCTTTTATATAAAATAATTATTCCAGCCTCTTACATTAAGTTAGTTTAAAGGTGATAAACTGGGCAATATTAGACAAACTTTCATAAAAAACGTTGCTATTCAACTTGTGAAAACTTATCCTGATCAGTTTGTTGCTGATGATTTTCAGCATAATAAAGAGAAGGTTGCTGAGTTAAGCGATGTTAATAGTAAGTTGATGAGAAATCGTATAGCTGGTTACGTTACTAGGTATCTTGCTTCTCAGAAGAAAAGAAAAGCAATGTAACTCATTTTTGGGTAATAACCCAATATTTATTTTAGGTGGTGTAAATTTCTTTATGGGTGAACATATAGAAAAATTAGAAAAAGCTCTGCTTGAACTACAAAAAGGCAAATTCATCCTAGTTTATGATAACGAAAGCAGAGAAGGTGAAACAGATATAGTTATGGCCTCAGAGTTCGTGACACCTGAATCAATAAGAACAATGAGAAAGGATGGAGGCGGGCTTATCTTTTTAATGATTTCAAACGACATTGCAAATAAGTTAAAACTCCCATATCTCTCTGATATGTATTCACAAATAAACAATAAATACCCTGTTTTAAAAGAATTGGTTGCTAACGACATCCCATATGATACAAAATCATCGTTTTCATTATATGTTAATCATAGGAAAACATTCACAGGCATAACAGACATAGACAGGAGTCTGACAATGAAAAGTTTCGCTGAACTAGCACAAAAGATAAAAAATGTTGACTACGGTATTGCAACAAAGATGTTTGGAAGCGAGTTCAGATCACCAGGACATATACCAATATGTGTAGCAGCAAAGAATCTGCTATCTGAGAGGTCAGGTCACACTGAGCTGATAGTCTCGCTTTTAAAAATGAGCGGACTTACACCTGTGGGGAGCGGCTGTGAGATGATGGGCGATGAGGGCAAAGCTCTGTCTAAAGATAAAGCAAAGCAATATGCAGATAAACACAATCTTGAGTTTTTAGAAGGAAAAGATATAATAAAAACGTGGAAAAAATGGTCAAAGTAATGGCAACCGGAACATTCGATTTATTTCATATGGGACACATATATTATCTCAAGGAAGCAAAAAAGCTTGGAGATAAACTAGTTGTTATCGTAGCACGTGACTCAACTGTTAGAAAACTTAAACACGAGCCTGTGACACCAGAGGATATGAGATTAAACATAATCAAAGAACTAAGGATAGTAGACGAGGCGATGCTAGGACATAAAGACGACATGTACGAAATTGTAAAAGAAGTTAAACCAGATATAATAGCACTTGGTTACGATCAGATCCATGATGAAAAAAATATTGAGCAAGAACTGAAAAAAAGAAGATTGAATGCGCGAGTAGTAAGATTACCAAAATACGAGGGTATGGACGACCTTAACGGTACAAGAAGGATCATCGGTAAAATAATTTCAGCCTATGAATTCCAGAAAAGTATGGAGAAAATAGAGAAGAAATGAAAAAGATAGGTGTTGCTGATACTACATTTGCACGTTATGATATGGCAAGATCAGCTATAAATGAGCTTAAATCAAACGATACAGGTTTTAAGATAATAAGATACACGGTGCCAGGTGTAAAGGATCTACCTGTTGCATGTAAAAAACTTTTTGATGAACAAAAATGTGACATTGTAATAGCACTTGGCATGCCTGGTCCTAAACCTATTGATAAACAGTGTGCCCATGAGGCAAGCTTAGGATTGATGCAGACTCAGCTTATGTGCAACAAACACATAATAGAGGTTTTCGTCCATGAAGACGAAGCAAAAAATGAGAAAGAATTAGCATGGCTTGCAGATAAAAGGGCACGGGAGCATGCATTAAACATATTAAATTTATTATTTCATCCTCATAAACTTACAAAAAACACTGGGAAAGGTCTGCGGGAAGGATTTGAGGATGCAGGACCATTAAAAAGCTAAAAAGGGAGGTAAAAAATTATGGATAAAGAAAGAAAAATAAGATTAGGTGCTGTTGTCTCAGAGTTCAACTACGACATAACAATGATGATGTTAGAACGAGCAAAAGAACACGCACAATTTTTGGGAGCAGAAATAACACAAATCGTAAAAGTACCAGGTGTCTTTGATATGGGACTACCAATAAAAATGATGTTAAAAAAGAAAGACATAGATGGCGTAGTTGCACTAGGAGCAGTAATAGAAGGTGAAACTGAACATGACGACATAGTCATACAACATGCGACAAGAAAAATAACTGACCTGGCAGTTGAATACGAGAAACCAGTTGGGCTTGGCATTAGCGGACCAGGTATGACAAGACTACAGGCGCAAGATAGAATAGACAAAGCAAAAGATGCTATAGAAGCAGTTGTAAAATTACATAGAAGACTGCACCTCTAACATTATTATGATGAAGGATTAATAAGATAGATTCTGCCCATTGCTTTTTCTTTGGGTTGTATGAAGCGAATGCAGTATAAATTTCGCTATTCATACTCTTTTCTTGGTCTCTTGGTCTTAGACCATTTAAGTTATAATTCAGCAGTACAATGAATACATCATCTTTATATTTTAAAAATTCTTTAGATAATTTAGTCCTTTCAGCAACATAAATCATCCTATAGTTTTTTTAAATACTGAATATTTTACCTTGGAGAAGGAAAGTATTATATAATCCTGAATTTGTAATTTATATTTAGATGCATATAAAAAGTCACAATAGAAATCAAAAAATTAATACAAAAGTGAAACAGAAGCTTTTTGTATTTTTTATATTAAACTTTTTTCTATTTACAAATATTGCAGGTTTACCAATTGAAAATATAAAAGCAATTCAAACAGCAGATACTCTTCCAAAAGTTTTGATAAACATAGAATCAAATTCTATTATTTACGAAGGGGATCTAATCGATTGCGATATTTTAGGGGCAGATAATAAATGGTGGTGGATAGACAGAAATCAAAATGGAATAATGGACCCTGATGAAAGCAAACATTATACATTTCAGAATGATGACCCGCAGATTTTTAGACCGGAATCAACACCCATTGGACAGGATTGTGTTGATCTATGCGTAACAGCATCTAATAGTGAAGGGAAAACGACTTGTTTTGTCACAATAAAATTATACAAAATCTGGTTCGGTGAATATCATTGGCATAGTACAATTTGTGATGGACGTGATGACCCTAATAATATTATTAACAACACACGCATAGATGATTATCTTGATTGGTTAGGAGGATGTACCCATGCAGAACAGTGTGATGATACCGAATGGGATATGCTAAATGCTGCTTTGAATTATTCAAATGGTAATCCCTGCCCAGGTAGCTTTAGTACCTTTCCAGGATTTGAATATAGCGGAGGCCCTTGGTTTAAAACCTCAAGAACAGGACACATGAATGTTTTATACAAGCATTTAGATGCAAATAAATATATAGCGGAAGTTCATAATTTTTCAGATATCTACAAGTGGTATCCAAATTGGGATGATTTATTTTATCAACTACATGAACATGAGACTGGCGAAGGCAGATGGGCAATAGTCATCCCGCATCATACAATAACAGGACAAACAGGTTTGTCTTGGATATACCTCGGTGTTAGGGGCCCTTCTCAAACTAATTTTCAAGTTTTATTCAACGATCTTAGTTTTCCTACAAAATATCTAGCTGAACAATATCGTCTTAATCATCTACGAGGTACTGAGATATTACAAATGCGAGGAGAGAATATCGGAGGATTGACAAAGGGCTTTCCTCGACTTTATTATGATGACATGCCTGATCCACATCTCAAAGGTATTTTAAAAACATGGCCTGATCAAACATGGGCAGATTGGGGAGTTTTTGAAGCTTCGCAAACATACAACAAAGGCCAACAACGATTTGGCTTCTTTGGTGGTTCTGATGAACATACCCTCTCACATCTTGGTAGTACAACAAACGATGAATTTAATAGTTATGCTGGTGGTATCACGGCTTGTTGGGCCATTCACAACGTACGAGAGGAGATTTTTGAGGCGTTAAACGCTACAAATGTTTATGCCTTAACACCTCTCAAGATTAGAGTTCTGGCCAAAGTAAACGGAAAAAGATTTGGACAATGGAACTCCCTTACAACGCCTGTGACCATATCTATTAGTATAAATGCAAGTTCAGCAGAGAATGAGGGACGCACATATCCCTATGGATCGGAAGAAGAAAACGCTGACTTTCCACATAACATTACTGATATTTGGATTATTAAAAACACAGACAACCATGAAAAAAACCGCATAAAAGCAAAGGTTATTCATCATAAAGAATTTACAGGTAAAAACTCTAATATTTACTACGAATATATATATAATGGTGAACTGAAACCTGGAGACTATTTTTGGATAGCTGTGGACCAAGAAGCAGACTCTATCATGGACAACGACGGGGATTGGGGACAAACGAATCAGCTTACAAATAAGCATAGAGCATGGATAAGCCCCTTTTTTGTTGCATCAGTCGGAGAAGAACTTGTAGCAAATGCAGGTGGGCCCTACGATGGAATTAAAAATGGATTGATACAGTTCCATGGAGTAGCAACTGGGGGAACACTGCCATATACTTGGCACTGGGATTTCGGAGATGGAATAACATCTAGCCTTCAAAATCCAACTCACAGTTATTCAATTGCTGGCAACTACGATGTAAAATTAACCGTAACAGATAATGAAGGTGAAAATGATATTAACTCAGCAACAGCAATTATAACCAAAAAAGATTTGAAAAAACCAAAAATGAAAATAGTTCGACAATGGAACGGAGTATTTAAAAAAGATGTTAAGTCGAATTCACCATTTTTTACTTTTATTTTCGGTGACAATATGCTAATAATGGTTGAAGCTACAGATGATTGGGGAATAGCTAAAGTGGATTTCTACATAAATAACAAATTAATGCATACAGATATTTTTCCACCATACACTTATACATGGATTAAAAGCTCATCATTTGTAACTATGCACATAATAAAGGTTAGTGCATACGATAACGCTGGAAACAACGCATTCGACATTATTAGAGTTTGGAAATTCCCTTAAAAATAGACAATTTTATTTCTTTCTTTTATCTAACATTTTAAAAACAGAAGGCAAATGAATAGTATACGAACCGTCTTTCTGTATTACAATTGGTTCTTCCTCAAGTAAACCCTTAAGATCTATATTGTAACTTCCTGGCTGCTCAATACCTATTGTTTCAGGCCTCTTATGGATTTCATCCAATTCAGATTCTATTTTCTCAAGTAAATTCCGTCTAAGTTTATCATCAACAACAACTGATTTTTCTTTTTCCTTTGGTGTATTATTTTCTGAAACGTTATTCTGCAATGCTTGAATGTCTTTTTGTTTAATAACAACCCATCTGCTTTGATTATCTATAAAACGACCTTTTTCATCACATAATATCTTAGCAAGAGTGGAATTCAATTCTCCTTCCATCTTCTGAAGTATATTATTTCTTTCCTCTTCATTTAAAGGTTCTTTTGTGAAAAAAAACCTGTTACCACCGCAACCTGAACAACCTTTCAAAAGCTGAGGAGAACCTTCTTCAAATACAAGCCCGCATTTAAGACATTGATGAGGCATTCTTTATTAAACACCTCTACCAGGTATTATCATAGTCTCAATCATGTCGCTATCTTTGTGAACAGTTTTTAGAAGATGCGCAGGACCGATAACAGTCATACGCTGTTTTTTAACAATTCCGAAAACCCTCTGAATGAAAGATGGTTTTTCTTCACCATAACCATCCATCTCGATACCAATAAAAGTGTCTTCCTCGATTTCTTTCATGGTGTGTTCTATCAGTTTAGCTTGTTCAACTGGTGTAAGGCCTTGTTCGAGAACAAGTATTTTACCGTCTCTAACCTCTTTAATTATGAATTTGAGTTTTTCTGAAGAGGGTAACCCGCTTAGTTTTTGACGTGATACAAGAGTAACAGATATCCCTTTGTCTTTTTTAGTCATAGAAATTTACCTCCTCTTCCGTCTTTTTTTACTAAAATGAGTTATCATACTACTATACAGGTTTTCTGCGTTATAACCAGTTAAAGCACTAATTGGTACAACAGGATGTTGCGGAAAAGCAGATTTAAGAGTAGCAGGACTTGCATCCTCGGCATCTATCTTATTAGCAGCTATCAAAACAGGGAGATTACGAGCCTCGAGATTACCAAGAATAGTAACATTCACCTGAGTAAAAGGATCCTGTGTAGCATCCATAACAAGCACAACTCCATCTATATCCTCTAACCATTTTATAGACTCAATGACTCCTTCAGTTGCCTCTTTAGCTCTCTGTTTTGACTCTTCCCTAGTTAGACCATACATATTCATAAATTCTTTATAATCCACTTTAGTAGCTATACCTGGTGTGTCAACTATATCCATCATTAACGAAGAATTACCATTCTCTACTCTAACATTCTTTTTCCATTTAGCTCTACGGGTCTCATGAGGTATCTCAGATACACTACCCATTATATCCCCACTCCAATCACGAAGAATACGATTAGCAAGGGTTGTTTTTCCAACATTTGGCGGGCCATATATACCAATTCTTGCGTGTTTTTTACCAAAAATTCTTTGAAGAAACGATGCTAAACTAACTTTTCCGAATAGTCCCATCCCTTTCATCCTCCTAGTAATTTAATATAGTGCTAAATCAAGATATATCTAAGAGGTTTATTAGTTTAATGGTAATATATTTAGAAAAGAAGAAAAAATTTGGTTATAATCATAAAAAAAAAGAATTTTTTAATTAATTAAAATGGCAATACTTAAATATCAACAAGTTTATTCCTGTTAACTCGAAGAATTAGCTTAATTTGGGAGGTGTGACAATTATGGTTAAAGAGAATAAGAGGATGGAAGAAATGGAAAATATAGATTCTTTAAAAGGTAGGTTACGTCAGGTTGCTGATGAGATAGATGTTATAAAAAATTCGTTTTCCAAGCATACTGAGGATCTATCAAAAATACAAAGTATGTTAGATGTAGAAAAACTAGATGGTATCACAGGCATAATACAGAGTTTCGAAGACCGGATTTCAGAAATGGAGAGAAAAAGAGAAGAGGCAACTGAGGGGGCAAAGAGATACAGTGAGGAGCTTGAGAAAGAGAAAGAACGTCTGATAAAACTGTGGGACGCCTATAAAAACCAGGAAGAAGAACTTTCAAGCACTGAAAAGAAACTGACTGATTACGAAGAAAGAGTAAAGAATGCTGAAAATTCTAAAAAGCAACTAGAACAGGATCTAACTGCCCGGATAAATATTTTAACTGAAAAAATGCATGAGAATGAAAACAAAATAAAGAAATTTGATGAATACAAGCTAAAATGCGAAGAATACGATGAAAAACTCAATTCAACTGAAAAAGAAGCACATGCTCTAAAAGAAGAGGTAAACAACAAAGACAAAACAATAAATAATCTGCAGAAGGAAGTTGAAAAAATGAAAGTATACGAGGATTACGCAGACTACAAGAATAAATTTGAGAATATATCAAATCAATATGAAAAAGAGAAAGAACGTTTAACAAAGCTATACCATCTTTATGAGGAAACTGAGAAGGAGTGCAAAAACCTTAAGAATGAGGTAAAAGGCTGGCAAGATTGGTACAATTGTAACAAAGACATATTTGACAGGTTATTCTCTATGTCACCACCCTCTAGTGCAGAGAAGGAAAAAACATCGGAGAATCCAACTAAGCCCACACCTGTCAAAGAGGATGAGAAACAGAAACCAAAAAGAAAATTGTTTAGAAAATAAACATATCTTTATTTTTCTTCTTTTTTAAGATAGATATTACATTGTAGGATAACATAGTTGATGTAGTACTTGATATGCTTTTAGTATATTTTTTTCTTCAACAAATATGAGCATTTCTGGAAAGCAGCTCATTATTTCCATTATATTGATTTCGTTTATCGCTAGTTCGTTTGCTATTACTGCAAGAATTCCATATGTTTTTCTCATATCTGGATGCATGCGCATATTTATTTCGGCTATTTCTTTGTCAATTTTGATTATTTTATTTTTTGGGAATATTTCTTTTATTTTATCTAGGTTTTTACCGTCTATTAACAGTCCTATTGATTCGGTTGCTTGTATTATCCTTAGAGTTTCTCCTCTGACAAATTGTATGATTTCAAATATTTCTGGCAATAGTTGTTGAACTTCGTTATCTTTGATTAAGGATATTTCTGCCAATCCATTTCTGGTTGATATATTCACTGTTTGGCATAGTAGTTTATGTGCGATTGTGAACACGTCATCTTGTTTGCCAAATTCGTAGCGACGTATTGCGCTTATCACGGCATCTATTGTTGTTTTCATTTTGTACTCTTTTATTATGTATTTTGCTAGTGCTCTTGTGTTTATTAGACCCAACGATATGTCTCTTCTTATAGAAGGGTTTTTGTCCAATATTTTCCAGACTTCTCCTACTGTATTTTTCATGGTTATTGTATTGGTTTTCTTATTATTTAAAATTTGTCATTTATGCCACATATTTTTTATTTTTTAAAAATTATTTATTTATTTGCCAATATTTACATTAATATGTTAAATTTTGTAATTTTAGGTTAAATATGTCACATTTTTTATATACTTACAACAACAAAAATAATATTGTAAAAGAAGGGGTGAATTTAACGAAAAAAAATAGGGGCCTTAAAGAATTAGAACTCGAAAGAAGAAAGGATATTTACACCTTTATTTTTAAGTACCCTGGTTTACACCTCAATGAACTGTGCAGAAAAATGAAAATACCTAAAAGCACAATGAATTATCACCTCGGCTGTCTAGTAAAAAAAGGGTTATTGGTAGCAGCACCTAATGGCAGATACGTTAGATATTATGCTGCAAATAATCTGAATGAAACAGACAAAAAGATATTCCATTTTCTTAGGCAGGATATTCCATATAAGATACTCGTGTTCCTGTTTTTACACCCTAACTCGTCTCAGATAAAGATTAGTAAAAATCTAAATAAACACCCGACAACGATATCTTTCCATTTAAAGAAGCTACTCTCGACAGAACTCATTGAAAGTATTCCGAATGGAAATGAGGTTAAATACAAACTTAAAAACCAAGACGACGTATCTGATATGTTTGTTAGATACAGTGAGTGTTTTTTTGATAATATGATCGAAAATGTAATAAATCATTCACCTGAATTGCGCATTAAAGAAATTTAATATGAGAAAAACAAGATTCCACCAAAATCAGATTGCTAGCAAAGACCCCTATCAAACATCAGCCGACATAATCTAAATATAAAGGGGATGTGTATCTGGTAAATGAATAAAAGAACACATCCCTTCTGGGCTGATGTATATTTTAAAAACTTCTTGATTATTCTATTTTTACTACACTAATTCCATCTTCATTTTCATATACAGTTATAAGATTTTCAACATAGTTTTTCACATCATCAATATGGGTAACCAAAAAAATCTGTCTGAATTTAGATGACAAACTATTCAACGCCTTCATTATATTCTGCCTTCTAATCATATCCTGCGAACCAAATATTTCATCTAGTATTATGAGGTTGAACACGCCACCTGCGCGCTCTGTTATAACCTCAGAAATAGCTAAACGCAGACACAGATTTGCCAGATCTTCTTCTCCCCCTGAAAAACGTTGTATACTGTATGGGTTGCCATCGTCATAAATCATTATGTTGTAATCCTCATCTAACTCCATATCACGGTATTTGCCATCTGTAAGACGCTCAAAATAATCAGATGCATACGAAGACAAAGTAGGTCGCACACGAGATATAAGATGCGTTCTGAAAGATGACATAACATCGCTGAGCATACCTAGTTGCTGCGCATTCTTCTTTTCTTCTTTTATCTTTTTTTTGAATTCCTCTAGTTCAGCTATCTTATCCTGGAGGTTTTTTATTCTTTGGGCGACAAGGTTTTTTTCTCCGTCTTTTTTTTCTAACTCAAGTTTTGAATTGTTGAGAACTTCCTTTTTGTCATTTAAAGAACTTAGTGAAGAATGATATTTTTCATAAAGCTTGTTAACCTGGTTTTTAACAGATTCATATTCAGCTGGAACAAACTCTATAAATCCTATACCCTTCAGTTTTTTGGTATTGTTTTCCAGCTCTGTTTTTTCTCTTTTTATCTCCGTTAAAATATTATCGATTGTAACATCTATTCTTTCTTTTTCTCTCAACTGATTTTGCAGATAATTTCTTTTCTTTTCTAGAGCCTGTTTTTCACGAGAAAACTTATCTTTTTCTTCAGAATATGATTTGATATTTTTCAAAAGAGTTTCTATTTTGCTTTCTTTTTCTCTTATTTCTTTGTCAAAGTTTTTTAAAAGTTTATTGTGTTGTTCACCCAAAAGTCTGTTACAGGTTGGGCATTTTGCGTTAGGTCCTAACTTAGAGATATTTTTTTCCTTACTTTTTATATCAGATATAGTTTCTCTTATGTTTTCTAATAGTGTTTTTCCTTGTTCGATTTTTTTAATTATATTTTCTATTTCCTGGTCTGTTGATCTAAGTCTCTTTTCAACATTTTTCATTTCTGTGTCTAATTTTTCAAAACCTTTTATTTTTTTATTTTGCATTCCTATAGTCTTTTGTCTCTCTGTTATTTTGGTTTGTAAATTTTTATTTTCTGCTTCTAGCTTTTTTTTGTTTTCGAAAAGAGTTTTTTTCTCAGCCAATTTCTCTTTGAGAAGATTTATTTTTTCGTATTCTTTTTTGTTGGAGGTACAATTTTTCCCAAGAGTTTCTACTTCTTTTTTTAAAGATTGAATTTTTTCTTTTACTTCTTTTATTGATTTGTCTATCTCTACTTTTTTATTATCTAAACTTTTAATTTCATCATCATAGATTTCTAGCTTGTTTTTTCCGGTTTTTCCATCTGTAATATCCTGGCTAAGTTTTTCTATAAGTGTATCTTTGTTTTTCTTATCTGTTCTTATTTCCTTTACAATCTCATCCAATTTATCTATTCCGAGCATTTTCAATATCAAAGGTCGTCTTTCACTTGTATTCATGGTTGATAAAACATTCAATTCTTTTTGCTTTGCAAATATAGATGTAAAAAATGATTTAAAGTCCATTCCTAGCTTTTTTTGTATGTATTTGCTCACTGTTTCTGCACCATTAGCTGCAAGTTTGTCGTTTACCAGAACAGATGCTGAAGCAGACAAGTTTTTGCCGGACATCTCACGAACTATTCTGTATTTGTCATCTTCAAAAACAAACTCCAGTTCCACTCTGCAAGGATCTGAATCTGCCGCGTCTTCCCTTTTGATTTGATCTGCTGATGTCCTTGCTGCATTAGGTCCATATAATGACCAGGCTATAGCCTCAAAGATTGTTGATTTTCCTACGCCATTTAGGCCTATTATCCCAATTACCCCATCTGGAAATTCTATTGTGGAGTGTTTGAATTTTCTATAATTTGTCAGAGTTAGGTTTTTTAGAATCATTTTTTCTCTTCTCTAGAGTCTATTTTTTGGATATAATCCAAACCGAGTTTTAGCAATGTTTCTTTTTCATCCATGTCTTGTTTTCTTAGGAATAAACTGAATTCATTTGTCAATGCATCTATCTTTGATGTTTCAATTGCCTTTGAATCTCCTTCTTTTATTACATTTGGCTTGATTTCATAATGAACAGCTTCGCCACTATGTTCTCTGATTGTACTAAAATCAATTCCCCTGTAGATATGCGATGGTATGTTTTCTAGCATTATACGAAAAACCTTGCCAGATGGTTCTATTTCTTTGATTGTTTTTTTAATTTTACTCATCACTTCATCAAGGGATAAACTAGAGCAGTCAATAGGATTTGAATTGACTATTTGTCTAATTTTTAATGGTATGAAACTATTTTTGTTTTTTCCAACATCTAGTTCTATGAAACCTTTTTGTTCACCTGCATCTGAAAAAGTAAAACACTCAGTTGAACCTGAATAAAAGGCGTTATCTGAAACTTTAACATGTTTATGATAGTGACCAAGTGCTATGTAATCAAAATCTTTTTTCAAGTATTGCGTTGGTACCATAAGTTCATTGAACTCGTTCATACTGAATTCTTTTATGCCTTTTACACCACCATGTGCAACAACTATGTTGTAGTCTGATGATTTGTCTGTTTTAAGTTTTTTAAGATTATTTTCGAACTCCTGTTTTGTAGTGGTTTGCGGTAGAGCATGAATAACTAATTTTTCGTTGTTTATTTCAAAAGGTATTGTTTCATAGCATGAGTTGTAAACAGGATAAACATTTTCTATGTGATCGAGCACGCTAAAAATATGTCCTGTTTCTCTTAGTTTTGGATGCTCGTGGTTACCAGCTATTACAACAAACGGTATCTCTTGTTTTGATAGGCGTAATATCTGATGTATAGCAAATGTTATAGCCCTGTTTGTTGGTCTCACCGAATCGAAAAGATCGCCTGCGTGAATTATCAGGTCTGGTTTTGATTTAAGGGCATAATCAATAAACTGTTCAAAAGCATTGTATACATCAACTTCTCGTTGATTTACTCCTTCTTCGTTTACACGGCGATAGGCAGAATAGCCTAGATGAGTATCAGCAACATGTAAAATATTCATCCTATCATTTTCTACGAGAGAGTTTCATAGAAACTACATCACAAGCTAATGTGATAGCATCAAGAGTTGGAGCGATTGACGGAGCATAAGCTGTCTCAAGTTTCCTAAATGTCTCCATATCCATACCAGCTAGGATAGCACATGCAAGGGTGTTGATTCTTTGTGCTGCGTTATAGCCAACTGCTTGGGCTCCAAATATCTTGCCTGTTTCTTGACTTGCGATAACTTTTACAGAAATGGGTTTACCGCCAGGATAGTATTCTGGCAAGGATAAGCCATTGAATTTACCAGATAATATAGATTGATTTTGTAAATGATTTGTTATTGGCCCAACTGCTGCTATCTCTAAATCAAAAAACTCTGATGTACACGTCTGCAAAACACCTAGTGGTAGTCTGTAGTTTCCACCAGCTGCGTTTACACCTGCGGCTATGCCCTGCCTAACACCTATACTGCCAAGGCCTATTAGAACAGGTTGTTTTGTCACAAAATCTTTGTATTCTGTACAATCACCAACAGCATAGATATTTTTGATGGTAGTCTCAGATTTATCGTTTACAATTATGCCACCGGTTTTACCTATCGTACAGCCAGCATTTTTAGCTAAAGTAACATTTGGTTTACAACCAGTTGCAATAACCAAAAGATCTGTATCGATCTTCTTTTCCTCACCAGTTTCACTGTTTTTTACAATAACACTGTTTATTTTTCCATCTTTGTTTTCAACTTTTATAGCAAGGGAATTCAAATATAAAGTAACATTATTAGTCAATCCCTTTAGAACAAGTTCACTCATATCCTCATCAAGCGTATTAGCCAATATGCTGGGGAGAGCTTCTATGATTGTTACATTCATCCCTTTTTTATGAAAACAATCTGCAAGCTCAAGACCTATGAGACCTGCTCCAACTATAGTTACGCGTTTATCTTTTTTTACAAACGATGAGATTTGTTTTGCATCATCAATAGTACGAAGAATATTGATGCCCTGAAGCAACTTTCCGTTTTCCTGTATACCTTTTATAGGTGGTAACCATGGTATCGCACCTGTGGCTATTACCAAAGAATCATATGGTTTATCAAAAGATTCGCCATCTTTTTTTACAGTTACAACCTGTTTTTTTACATCGATTTTTTCGACGGCTATCCTCAATAGAAGGTCTATGTGTGCCCTTCGAAACCACTCTGCTGAGAACTCAATCAAACCTGTAAGACTAGGTATATCCCCCGATATAGCATAAGGTAAACCACATTTAGAATACTGCGGGTAAACACCTTTCTCAAATACAGTGACTACAGCATTTCTATCTGTTTTACGTGCTAACTGGGCTGCTGTACCCCCTGCAGCTCCGCAACCTATCACCACTATGTTTTTTTCTTTGTTCAAATAAAAAACCCCATTTTGTCTAATGACATTGTTTTTTTAATGTTTTTGATTAATTTTTGAAAGAGATCTAGTCCAACTCAGGTCTCATCTTTAAAAACAGAAGGATGATAATTAAAAAAATTAATGCAATTGAAAAATAAAACAAATCATCAAATTTCTTTTCTGATTTTTTAATAGCGGGTTCGATTGGTGTTTCTCCATTAATCAACATATCACAATCTTTGTATGCTTTCTCCAAAATATAAAAACCATTCTTATAATCGCCTTGCTTTACAAGTTTCTTACCAATCTCATAACTTTCCCTAATTTCTGAGTTTTGTCTACCGATTGTATAAGCTGCATCAATCCTAGTACTACAAATAGTTATCGCAATATCCTCAATTCTATCTGTTATGGAAGTAGATTTATCAAGTTTTTTAGTATAGTTTACAAGAACATTTCTTATATTTTTAAGACTAAAAGTATAATTTTTCTCCCAAATACTATCAACTATTTTTATTATCTCCTGTTTGTCCTCTCGATTAGAAATTTTACTAATATCCAGCCACATCTCCTCTGTTAACCATGCCTGTTTTTGCATGCCAACGTCTATAAGTGTTAAGAAATCAGATGTTTGATCCTCTCGTCTTTCTGATATAAGTTTTCTAGATATATCATCGACGACACTCATCTCATAAAAGAAAACTTCTTCTATTTTTGTGAAACTATTTGATAATTCATCATGCCCATATAGACTTAGTAATTCAATTGATAATTCTGCTGCTTCACCGTTTTCATAGGGTTCATAAATATCTGTGTTGGATATATGAAATGGGACATAAATTGAGGAGCATGCATGGTTAGGTGAAAACCAACCCTCACTCATTATTTCGTAGTTATTTTCAGGGATTTTATAGATGGCAACTGCTTCATATTTATATGAATCTTCACACATTGGACGTAAACCATCAAGATCTTCTCTGTGCAGTCTAGACCAATTTATCATATCTCTGACTGTGATACTACCATATCGTTGTTGTATATATTCCATCATCTTATCTTCCCATGCTTTGAATTTGTAGCACAGTTTTATTTTTGCTTTGTTTTTGTCTATGTCTAATAATTCTACACTAAAATCTCCTATCGTTTTTCGCTCTCCCAAGTTTATTTGAGTGGGTTTTCCAGCTATTAAAATCTTTCCGTAATTTATTTTTAAAAATGGTACTTGCCGTGCAATAACCCAGTTTTCCCCTATGTCAACAATTCGTATTCCATATAAAGAATTTAGCCTAAGTGCTGTTCCTTTTCTAACATATCTCTCTCTGATTGTATCAAATGAAGAAGCAATTGGTAAGCATTTATGAACTTGAGTTTTCCACAACATCTTTGGATAGTTTGACATGACTAAGACATCTTCTATTTCTTTTATTTTGTAGTGAAACGCATCTGCCTCAACAAGAAACGCTTTTTTTGGGCCGACAATAAACAGATTCTCAGAGACTCCTGTTGCATGTAATTTGTCTACACAATCCTTGGTAAGTAAATTAACTGCTTCTTGTTCATCATTTGCTTCCTGGCAGGCATATCTAATCCAGTCGAAATCATCCCAGGCGAATTTGGTCGGATTTTTCCAATTTGAATTTGTATCTGCGTCACCATAAGCAATGCCTGTTTGGCTTAGAGCCATACCTGCCTTTACAATATTTGGAAGGATATCACCAAAAGTGGCTATACCGATGAACCTTTGTTTAGTCTTGAAACTTATAGGTTTTCTATTCCATGGGTTATGATATGTATATTCGTATCCATTTGGAACTATACATAGAACTTGCGGACCTGGTCTACTTGGGTCTCTAACCTTTAAAAGAATATTATAATCCCCTAGTGTTGCATCACCTACAGCAACAATATCTTTACATCCTTTGACATTGAATGACAATAAACTACCTAAAAAAAGAATTGTTGACAAGATAGCGAAAATTATTTTATATCTATTCATGAGAAACAGTTTTTAGAATATGAATAAATATATAAAAAGATTATTTAGAAAAAAACTCCTTATTTTTCTGATTTTTTGGCTTTCTTCGCTGATTTCTTTGTTTTTGGTTTTGCTTCTTTCTTCTCTGTTTTTTTAGCTGTTTTCTTTGCTTTAGGTTTTTCTTCCGGTTCTTCTTTGATTTCTACAGGTTGTTCTATTGTATCTTCTAGCTTTGTTTCTTCAACTGGTTTCACTTCTACAATTTCTTCTGTTTTTGTTTCTTCTGTTATCTCTGGTTCAGCTGTTGGTTCCTCTGTTTTCTCTTCTCGTTTAGGTTTCTTTTCCTCTATGACCATTGTAGGTGGTGACGTTACCTCAGTTTTGAATATCTCTATTCTCTTTACAGGATAGAAGTTTTTACATCCTTTGTATATCTCGCTACCCATCTTTCCATCTATAATGGTTTTTACGAACTCAGAAAGAGTACTGTTCGCTGCTTGGTCATATATGGTTTTTTTCATGGCTTCACGGATTGCTTTTTTCTGTGAGCTTTGTACGCGTTTATCTGTGGTTGCAAATGGTTTTACTCTGATTGTTGCTCCATCGCGTGTTGTTACATCATAGACTCCGTCTATTTTTGAGCGCCTTCTCCTAACCATTCTTCTAAGGTAATCTGACGTTAATGTATGACCTGCAAACATCGTAGAAGCATTTGACTCTTCAATTTTGTTTATTTTAAAAAATAATTTTACATGAGATTGTCTGAAATCGTTTGTCATATCCTGGAGAGATACCTCTGTTACTCTGCCCATCAGGCTCTCTGGCGTGTCTGCTAGAGTCTCAGCTATTGCAACATTGTCGAATGCTGGTGGTGCTAATATCTTGTACCAGCCCTTTGATCTCCATTTGTCCTTTACTTTCTTTGCTGATGTTCTTACACGCGCTTTCGTCATACTCTATCACTTATAAACTCTAATCTATATCTTAAACGATTTTCTCGGTAATACGCTTATTATACTTAAATTATACTGTGGTTTCCCTATAAAAACAGGTTACATCTAGCTTTCTTTAACCTCCAATGCAATACCTGAGATAAATATAAACGATGTAGGAATGTTTATTGTAATTCCAGTAAACCAGCTTATGTTTACCTCAATAGGCTCTTCACCTACTTTGAGTCTTTTAATGCCTTTAAGACCCAAACTAGAAACAGAACCATTTTGTAACGCTATTACTCCGCTAGGAGACATTATCCTGAATGGAAGCAAATCAGTCAGTAATAAGATTATTACTAAAAATGGCAATAATGCTAGAAAAAGAATAAACGCAGCAATGGGGTTTGACACATTTTTTATCGCATCTATAATTGATTGCCATGCTTTCAAACCAAACCACCAGAGCATGAGCCCTTGACCACAAATTGCATTAAAATAGCACATGTAGTTCGATATATTGTCCCCATTTTTGGCTCCAAAATATTTTGTATATTTTACCAAGTTCGTTTGTTCCATCGCTTCAGAATATTTGTTACTTGAGAAAAATTTCTGATGGTTTTTTCCAAATATTCCTTTATCGTTTAGTATTTTTTCACATTCAGATATTACTTCTTCGTCATTATTTTCTATTGCGTTATTTAGTTTTATCAATATTTGTTTTATTTCTTCTGCTTCTTCAATGCTTACATCAGTGCATATAGTGGATTTTTTTCCATAGTAGCGGTTAACTTCAATGGTAACAGTATCTATATCTTTTGAGTAGACCTGTGGTGATAAACAGCCTAGCACAATTATGGTTGCTATCAAAATTGTGCTTATACATACAATTTTTTCTTTCATAATTACCTCCCTCAATATTTTACATTTTGTTTTAGATATTTAAAGATTCTGTGGGTTTATGTTATATTTATTAGATTCTGGGAAAAAGCGCAAACATGTCAGAGATTCAGAACGCAGTAATTACTTGAATGTTTTTATCTTTGCTCAATCTATTCGTTTCTTCAAAAATTTTTTTAAAATAAGATGTGTTTTTAATTATATCTTTATGTTTTGGGAATTTTTTTTCTAAAACTTCAAAAATACCTGGTTTTAAATTGAATTTATCAAGCATTATTTCTTTTGCACCATTTTCAATAAAAGTATCAACTATTTTTTCTAAATCATCAATCTTTATTGTTGGGTATATTGGCCCAAAAAAAACTGTTGCCTTAATACCTGCGTCACTACAGATTTTCATCGCAGAAAGTCGTTCACCAATTGATGATGAATAAGGCTCAAGCATCTTTCTCTCAGTATCATTTAATGTTCCGATACTAAACATAACTTCTGCTTTGGAAAACTTTGTAATCAGATCAATATCTCTTGTGACCAATGACGATTTTGTTTGGATGCAAACAGGAAAATCATACTTCAATAATTGTTCTAAACAATATCGTGTTAGTCTGTATTTATTCTCAATCGGTTGATAAGGGTCTGTTACAGTCGAAACACCAACAGTACCAGGTTTTTTGTTCTTTAATTCCTTTGAAAGAATAATAGGTATGTTTGTTTTCACGTCTACAAACAAACCCCAATCATCCCTCTGTATTCTTAGCACGTTTGGTACATAACAATATGCACAGTTGTGTTGGCAGCCACGATAAGGATTAAGAGAATAAAATAGACCTGGTAACGATGACTGGGATAACGCTGTTTTGCAGCTTATTTCTCTAATTTCCATAAAAACCTCTTAGAAATCCTCAATCCTTTTTTGGTAAAGCTGGTTTTTAAGCACAGCACTGTTCTTAATCCATCGTTGCAATGGTATATCCATCTTCTGCGATACATGCAACAAAGCCTCGTTCAGTGTGTTGAATTTCTGATAAGGTTGTTTCAGTGCCTTTCTAACGCTCTCTCTAACATTCCATACCCCGATTGGCATTATGTAACCGGGGTGTGCCTCTCTCATAATTACCACACCTGCTTGTCTTCTTTCTTGGTTTAATAGTTCGTTTACAGCAAGTCTAGCAGCATAGTAGCATCCGCCTATCTCAGCATATGTAGTTCTACCATCATAAAACTCGTAGCTGTTAAATATTGAGATACCTGATCCATATGGGTTCCATGTTGTGTTTGGGTACCATGCCTCAATAAGCTCGTACTGCCATTCTGATGGTGTCATTAGTATAACCCATCTGTTGTCATACTGTGTTGTGTAGTAAACACGGAAATCGTTAATCCAAGGATAATTCTTAGTGTTTTTCATCAGGTTTTCCCCGATGGTTGAGTCAACTGCTGTTATGCTCCATCTAGTTGGGACGAAACGCCTATTTTTTCTAACACCAAAAGCACCGACGCTAAACGCTTTCTGAATCTTTGATACTTCTACACCATCCTTGTATAAATCTAAAACAGCGTTTCTCGCACGGAGATCAGTGTCATAAAACGCTTTCTCAATATGATGCTCATATCTAGGGTTTGAAATGTCGAATTTCATTAACGGCGCTGAAGGGCCATGCGGTTGTGCCTCGTCATAAAAAGCGATTTTTCCAAAAGGTTTTTTCTCAAAAATTGCCTCAGCGAACACACTGTTTTTAGACAGGGCAAGTTCTCTTGTAAAGCCAACGATTTTGTTTGAATTTTCTACATCAGTTACATCAACAGTGTATTTTCCTCTAATTAACATCGAACGGAAATCTACTATATCATCAAGGCTTCTATCAAGCCATAACTCAGGTGTATCAATAAGAGATGTATCACCCATAACAGGTGGTATCATAGGACCTATAGAAACCTTAGGGTAGCCTATCCTTCCAATAAAAACACTAGGTGGTGAAGAACCAGAGATTTTTGTGTCATCGATCAATGGCATAACCTTATCTCTAGAATGAAACTTTACAAGAACAGGGCATCTGGTTTTACCACAGAGCATCTTTGTACCACGGCATAACCCACACACGCTAGGTGAATCCTTTTTTATTTGTGGTAAAATCTTTTTTTGGTTTTTCAAATTAAATTTATCTCTATGCACCATAGTCTCATTAGCTGTTTTGTTTTAAATAACTACCCCCAAGATGACTGAAAGTATGTGTTTTATTTATTGTTTTCCACTCCAAATACTTATTTATGAGATGTTGTATTTCAGCGTTCGTTAAATATGAACCCAGAAAATATAGAAAATGAAAGAAGAAGATCTAGGCCTGTAGAAAAACCAAAAAAGATGGCTTTGGTTAAAAGAAACAAGGCAAAGGTTGGTATTATTTTAGTAATCATTGCAATAGTGATAATAGCTGCTCTAGCTGTGATTTATACTCGCCCTGCAAAAAACCGCATCGCAGTTATAGATACAACCATGGGTACAATAAAGGTTGAACTCTATGAAGATAAAGCACCAATTACAACAGCAAATTTCATTAAACTTGTAAACGATGGTTTCTATTCAAATCTTATCTTTCATCGTGTTGCCAATTTAGATCCAAGTGCACCAACAACACATATAATACAGGCTGGTGGATTTTATGCAAATAGTACGTATAAACCAAGTCCTTATGATCCAATTAACCTTGAAATAACTGATTTAGTACATGATGATGGCGCTATTGCTATGGCACGAACAACAGATCCGAATAGTGCAACAAGCCAGTTTTACATCTGTGACGGACCACAGCATTCACTTGATGAGAATTATGCAGTTTTTGGAAAAGTGATAGATGATGCTAGTATGACTGTTGTGAGAGCAATTGCTGATGTTCAGACAACGACAAAGGTTGTAATGGGACAGTCAATGTCTGATTGGCCACAAAATGATATAACCATAAGAAGTATAACTATACAGAAACAATAATAGGAGGTATGAAAATGAGTAATAAAATTGCGGCATTCAATACAAATATGGGTGATTTTAAAATTGAGCTTTTTAATGATAAGGCGCCAGTAACAACTGAAAATTTTATAAAACTGGTAAACAAAGGGTTTTACAATGGACTGGTTTTCCATAGAGTTATAGATGGTTTTATGATACAGGGAGGGTGTCCTCATGGAACAGGACGTGGCGGGCCTGGCTATAACATAAAAGATGAATTCCACAGGGATCTAAAGCATAACTCCCCGGGTATAATTTCAATGGCAAACGCTGGTCCTAACACAGGAGGATCACAGTTTTTTATCACAGTTGCCCCAGCGCCTTGGCTTGACAACCACCATGCAGTTTTTGGTAAAGTCACAGAAGGAATGGATACTGTTTACATGATATCAAAAGTAAAAACAGATGGAGAAGATAGACCTACGCAAAAGGTTGTTATAAACAAAATCACAATAATATAAAGAGGTTTTTTATGACGATTCTTTCGGACGTTGATATTAAGAATTCAATTAAAAACAAAGACCTAGGCATTGAGCCTTTTGTTGAAAAGAACCTTACTCCAAACGGTTATGATTTGACTATCGATGAGATATTTATTAGAAAAACAGATGAACACATTAAAGATGGGACTGCAAAAATTCCTCCGCTTACATGGTTTGCTATAAGCACGAAAGAATTTGTTAAGATGGGACCGCGGATTACGTCGCAACTTTGGATTCGTTCTAGTTATGCGCGTAAAGGTGTTATGGCTAGTTTTGGTAAAGTGGACGCTGGTTTCCATGGTACTCTCACAATTAGTTGTTTCAACTCAAATGACCAAACACTTGAGATACCAATAGGTGATAGGTTCTGTCAGATTGTCTTTGAAAATATGGCGTCTAGTCCCTCTGAGCTTTATGATAAAAAATCTGGGAATTATCAGAATCAACGTGGAATAAAATTATAGCACTTTTCTTGCAAACGTTAGATAACCGGTATGGCCAAGCATATCAAAACTAGGCCTCGTACCATGTTTTGAAACAATCATTTCTCGTTGTATGTTTTCAAGCGTTTTAGTTTCAATGAAACTATGTTTTTCTATTTCTTTAACTGTTTTTTCCACCTGCGATATAAGAGGAGAATAAGAACATAGATATCCCCCGATTTTCAATGCTTTCCATGCATGTTTTACTGCATTCCAAGGGTTTGGTATATCAAGAATGATTGCATCTAAATCTTTTTCATCGATTTTTTTTGTAACATCCCTAAGTTTTGTTGTAACATACTTTTCTAGCTCTGCTCTTTTTATGTTTTTCATAGCATGTTCAATGAAATCTTCTCGGAGATCATATGATATTACTTTGCCATTTGGGGCTATAGCCGAAGCAAGAGCTATTGTCAACGATCCCGAGCCTATTCCTGCCTCTAAAACAGTTTGACCTGGTTCAATTGAGCAGTTCATAAGAATGTGAGCTGAGTCTCGTGGTAAAATGATTTGTGCAAGTCGATCTAAACCATGTAGTTTATCTTGCAATGAAGGTTTTAAAATCCAGAATGTTTTGTTTCCTATCTCAAGTTGTTTACCATACTGTTTTTTTATAAGAGTTGATGGGTCAAGTACTCCAACACCTTTGATTCTATCTGTTTTACTCGCTGTGTTTACAATAATTTTTTTTAAATTCGAGTCAATTAAAACAACTACATCATTTTTTTTGACGTATTCTTTCATTTGTTTACACCTGAAAAATCAACAATCGAACCAAAAGTTAAATCTTCCATATCTAGTTGATCAAACCAGTTTTGTTTACATGTACAATCAACGTCTTCAAAAACTTTTACGTCTTGATTCAATGAAAACTTTACTATCGAATCTAAAACCTTTCTGTCGCAAGTTGGACAGTTGTGTGCTCCGCGTCTACTCCCACCACCAGCAACATCACATTTAATCAAAGCATCTGTCTTTGTTTTACTTTGTTTTAATATCTCAACAATACTCCATAACCATGGTGGCCTATACTGATCTCTTCGCCACAGATATTCAACAAGAGTATGCCGTTGAACATTTGTTGGGTTAAAAGAAACAAGGTCTGTGTAAGGCTCTATGTCTTTAACTGTATTTATGCAATCTTCTATTGCTTGTTTTTCTGTTATAAAAGGTGGTTTAACCAACACATAGGTTTTTAGTTTAAATTTATATTTTTTTAACAGGTTAGCTGCTTTTTTATAATCATTGAATGTAAATCCTTTGTTTATCGCATGTTCTCGTAAAAAATCGTTAGAGGTTTCAAGACCGATACCTACCTCAAAAGTTTTTGATTTAACAATGTCGTTTATCTCTGCTAGTTTTTCTTTTTTTACATATTCTGGTCTTGACTCGACAGATATTTTATTTGTTTTTTCTGAGAGACTACTAAGAATTTTATTTCTTACATTTGGTGTTATTTCCTTGTCATCTAGAAAACTGCCTGATGTAAATATTTTAACGATTTTTTCCCCAAAGTATCTTTTCATGGCTCTATCAAATTGTGTCAACATATCGTTATCAGATACGTTTTTCCAGGCACTGTCGTTAAAATATCCGCACATTGTACAACCTGATTTAAAAGCCCACGAACATCCTCTTGTTCTGAAAATAATAACGTAGGCATCTACTATTTTGCCATCTAAAACATCTTTTTCAGACCAATATCTAACTGGGCTTTTTGTATCCTGGATTTTTGGTGTAAAATTTTTTTTCAGGTTTTTACAAAAATCGTTTAGCTGTTTCATTTCTGGTTTCTTCGATCCTTCTTTTTATATTTGAAAATTAGAGCGACTATAACCAAAGATACAATGAATATTATTGCTTCAAAACCAGGTACTCTAACACCCACTGGATATGGTAGATAATAGTTCAAAGCGTTATCTGGTTGATTTTTATCACCAAGCGCATACAAAGGATTTGGTGGTACCAATATGGCATCTTTTCCAATACCTGAATCACTGCCAACCGTGAAATTATACGTAGTTGGAGTTACTATTGTGTTGTTGAATTTTTGGTTCAGGTTAACGAAATAATAGCTTACCTCTGCATAGAGCTTCATTGTCATATTTGAGTTTGGTTGCCAACCAACATATTTTATCGATGTCTCATACAATGTGCTATCTGATGGGGTTTTCCTGCTAACGTTTATTTCTGCTCCATCATCAAGTCTATAGTAAACCCTGAAATTGTTTTCACTTATGTCCTTGTTTGCCTGTATAGTTATAAAATCTCCGATTCTAATTGGATTTGGAATGGAAGAAGTGATATCTAGAATATTATCTGTGAATCTAAAAGTTCCAGTCTTTTCTGATTTATGATTGTTTGTGTCTACAGCAGTTATTTTGTAAGTATATTCACCAGATAGATTTCCCGTGTTTTCATAGACGCATGAATAAATGTAGTTTGTATCGTCGAATGTTAGCTGAGGAGACGTGTTTGTGCCATCAGGATATGTTAATGTTAAAGAGACTTCTTTTAGTTTTACGTTATCAATTACTCTTGCGACAATTTTTACATTACCATCAGTGTATTGTACACCTGGTAATGACACTGCGTCTATTGTTGGTGCTTCATCATCATAAAATGGCGGGTTACATAGGATGATTAGTACTATTAGCCATGTAAAGAAATAGGTTGCATAAGTTGTGAACCAATTTTTTTTTCCGAAATCAGTAAAATCTATATTTAATCTTAGAAAAATGTATCTTAGCCATGGGGCCATTAAGATGCCTACCATTAGAATCAGCAACCAGCGTAGACCTTGCCCACTTAGAAGCGCCCAAAAACCTAAGGATATGAGTGCTATAAAGATACCAAATACAAACGAAATAACAGTTATTTTTATGTTTCTTCGTTCTCTTTTAACAAAAGCTTCTTCGTTAAACTCTGGTATTTTGAAGTCTGACTCCTCTTCTTCTGTTGTTTCTTTTCTTCTTTTTGCCATCGCAGTGGGATAAAGTTCTTATTTAAAGGTTTTTCCCATCGGTGTTTTGTATCTAAATTAAGTTTTGCCTCTTTATCCTTGTTTTTATGCCTAAAATGAGAAGTAGCTTTTTAAGTAATAAAGCCATTTTATTATTGAGGAAACAAAATGTATAAAAAAATAGTTGCAATATTAATTATTATTGGAATTGTTTTGATTGCATTATTATTTTTATTAACGCAAAACTCTAATCTTAAATCTGGAGACACAATCAACATACAAGGAGAAATAGGCAGAGTTGACTACGTTAACACCAGTTACGGAAATTTACCGATTATAGTACTAAAAGACCATATTAATAAATTTAGAGAAGCAAATTTTTTGGATAATAAGATGTATGAGCAAGGTTGGACTGATGCCCTAGATATTTATGGTAATTTCGATCAAGAATATACTTTAGGAAACGAAATTGATATTACGTTACATTTTGAAGAGATGCAACTAAATGACGCTAGATTTTTATGGGCAAAAGAATTGGGCATATATCTCAAATTACCATCAGCAATAAGCGAAGCAATTGATAGTACATCATATATTGCAGGATTCTATTTAAAATCAATATCATCAGACAAAGATGGACATTCATCGTACGAGATTTTTACTACTAACCAAGATCAATATCCATTGAACTTGTTTAATGTTTCCTTAAAGAAAATTAGCCATAAAACAGATTTACAAGAAAACGCCGTCTTTTCAACTTTACTTAATAATACTCTAAACATCATTGCTTCAGAATACATGTCAGTTTCTGGAACGGGAGAAGGAACCGAAAAGATTGATTTTATGAACTCACTTAACGACAGTATTTCTCAAAATGGTTTTATCGAATTTATTGATAAGAATTCCAATGGTTTAATTGATGATCATGATGTATTTAATTTATCTATTCCTCCAACAGAAGATGAAAATAAATTAGAAACTTACCTTCTCTTAATTGGTATAGATGATCTTGGTAATTTTAATAATGTTGCTGCCGGTGTTAAGTATATAATTAATTGGTATGATGGAATTTATGAAGAAATAAAAGAAAAAGAATTGATAGCCATAAACTATACTTCTCATCAAGAAAATGGAACCTTGATAGACACTATATTAAGAATTTCAAGAGTTAATTCAAAAGCAGATTTATCAATCGACAATTTTCAGATAAATTTACAATCCGAGGATTATACTTATAATTTTTTTGGATACTTACGCGAAGGTGTTATAGATGAGGAAAATAATGCATCCATTAGTTTTATTGATTCAAATAAGAATGGGCTTTTAGATATCGATGATTTATTTTTAATAAAAGGTTTGAAAAATAGCACATCACTGAGATTAATGATTAGAGATTACCAGGCAAATACTATAGCACATTATCCATGGATAACTGGGGAGGGATACTCAAGGAAAATCTAGTATTATAACTTAATAAGTATTTTTGTTATTATAAATTCAAAGCCACCTATTTAGTAATTACTTATAAAAATTCTATGCCCTCTGGTAGTTTATCAAGATATTTCCTAAAACCATCTGGCCAATGCTCAGGGTTTAATCCTTTTTGTGCTAGGAAAGCGGTTGTCCAACGCTCCAGTCCTATTCCTGAGCAACCACTCCAAAGCTCACTTTTTTGTGCCTTTATGTTAAAAGCAGAGATGTATTTGTCCCCTAGTATGCTAAGGTTCTGAAACTCTAACCATTCCGAATCTTTTCTGTTACCACGGTATGGCATATATGCCTCAAAATCAATTGTACCGGTATCCTGAGTTGATTCATCACTAATCTTACCGGCTTGCTGCATATACCATGGTGTGACCCATGCCATGCGCCACTCAAGGTCGAATATTTTGTTGAAAACATGTTTGTAACGATCAAGTAGTTTCTCACGTAGTTTTAGTAGTTGGTTTTTTGTTCCAATGTAAACAGGTTCTATGCGGTGGAACTCATCAACACGCTCGATGCCATGGCGTCCACCTGACTCGTATCTACCAGATATAGCGGTTTTGTCATAAACTAGTACTGGTAATGATTTTTCAGAGATTGTTTTTCCTTTGAAAGACCAATATATAACAGGGCATTGTGCGTAACATATCCCTGCGGTTGGCATACTTAGATTCTTTTTTAGCTCTTCAACCGGTACTTCTTTTGTGATTTTTGTAAGATCAACAAAGTTTTGCCATTTATCTACGTCTCTCGTCATCGGTTCAGAGACGTAGTATATCTCAGCAGGCATACCCTCCAGATGACCTGTTCTAAGCCATATGTCAAATGGGACTATATGTGACTCAATTATTTCTTTGAAACCAAGTGGTTTTAGAACCTCGTCTATAGCAATCTTTTCCATGGTTTTCATTATAGCTGCTGCTTGGGCGTAATAAAACCATTTACCCTTGGTAGGGCCCTGTTTAATCCAATCCAATTTTACCATTTCCTCAGTTGGATCCTTTGACCAAACCGGTTTCTTTTCCTCAGACTGCCATATAAGCTTCCAAAACTCTGCCTTGCCTTCGTAGTGTTGGTTCTCAACTTTTTCTTTAACAAGGTTTATCATGCGATCAATGTAGTTACGCTGCAAGAAATCCTGGGATACGTCTTTTAGTGTGATTGTTGCATGTTTGCCTTTGATTTTTACTTCGGCAAAAGGTATTGAAACTTCTTTTAATGGTTCTTTTTCAAGATCAAAAGTAATTGTGTAATTTTCAACTGTTATCTCACGTACGCCAAGATGGTGTTTTTCTCCGAATTCTTTGCTAAAAGCATTTTTTATTTGTAGTAACGTGTTGTGAGGACGCAAGGCACCATCTGAAGTTATAGTAAGATTAAGAGACTTTTTTTCAACTTTAAAATCCTTTATCTCTGCAACTTTTTCCAGGCCCTTTTTTAAAATAGTTGAGTTGACAGTAGAAACAAACTTATCGATATCTTTTGTTATTGATGATATATCCCCGCTGAACACAAATGTTGCTTTTAAATCAAATTTCATAGTGAAAACCGCTATCAGATAGAGTATTTATTAATGTTTATTAAAAACTTTGAATACAAAAATGAACTAGCTATATTTGTAGTGCATTTGTTCCATAAAACTTATAAACAATTAAATATAAGATATAATATATAACATAAATATATCTACATCTGCATGGAGAAAATGCATTAAATGAAATATGGAGTATTTACAAAAGAATTAAGTAAAAAAATATTATCTCTTCTGTTCATTATATGTTTTTTGATTTTACCTATAAGTCAAATTTCTGCTGCTTCAAATCCTGGCAAAGATACTTTGTGTTATGGTTTTATAGCCCCCATGTTTTCTCATGAAGATGAGATTATCGAAAATCAAATAAATAATAGAATACGACATATGGTAAATGACCTGCTGAGAGAGCAGATACCTGTTTATTGGACATCAACAAATATAACAACAACGGTTGGTGAATTAGTTTGTGATGTTGTATATGATAATGGCATGTTTTTTGGAAAAGGATCATATGTTATACCTTTTACTGGAGATGATACACAGGATAAGAAATTGATAGCTATAGTTTATGATTATACTCAAAGTAGTGAAATCGAAGAGAACAATGTTATAATTCCGGTTTACGAATTGATGGAATCATTGGTTACCAAGGTGTATACTCTTTCTGATGTTAAAATTGCTCAGATATGGAATTCTTTTTTCTCAAGCGGATTAAAAGATTATGTTGTTAAGGCTGGTAAATGTGGTTTTCTCAATTTTGAATTTATTGAGCAAAAGGATGTACGGAAAAAATTGGATGATGCTGATTATAACGTTTTAATTTGGGGTGGTTCTGGTCAAGGTACATTGTTTTCTAAGTTTATTAAGACGTTTATTTGGGATTTAAGATACAAGATATCATCTACGATACGAGATTTTGTTGCAAATGGAGGCGGGTATGTTGGGTCTTGTTATGGTGCTTCTATGGCTTCAGCTGGTATTTTACCATTTCCCTTGGTTCTAATCAGACGCGCATATAATCCAAATCTTTCTAGTTTTGTTCTTTTCGCTATTTCAGATACTTTACATTTTAACATGTTTAAGATTTTGGGGGTAGTTGAAGTCAATCTTACAGGTATTGATCACCCAATTACTTATGGCCTAGATCCTGTAATACTGAATCTACATATCGGGGGCCCTAGGTTTGTATATATAGGTAGAAACACTGAGGTTATTGGGCGTTTCCAGAATTGTACTACTTTTATCGATGGTACACGTTGTTTTTTCCTAGAGGGTAAACCTATCTGGGTTTCATCAAATTTCGGTAAAGGTAAAATCATATTATTTAGCAGTCATCCCGAGATGATGGATGCAGATGATCATACGGATTATTTAGATATGGATGAGGGTGTAAGCAGCGGTAAGACAACTATTAGCAATTCATTGTTTTATACCACGTCTAAGGGACTTTCAGATGCTGAAATTAGTTCATCTAGGAATATTTCCTTCATCTCTGAGGTGTTTGATAAGACCTCTAACTTAACGAAAGATCTGCAAGAAACGAATAGTTTCTTCGAAGATGTTAAAAGCGAAATCAATCAAACACTATCCACTATTTTGGATTTAACCAATAAAACCAATCATATGCTGGATTTAATTTATCAAATAGCAGAAAAATTTAATGTCAATCTTTCTCGAGAATATTTCTATCTTAATATTCATATAGCATCTTATACACAATATGATTTAGGACTTTACAATGGTTATTTTAATGATGCTAAAGAAACGCTTAGTGTATTAGAATATCTTTATCCTTTATTGAAGAATGATACGGGTTTTATGTATGAAATGGAAAATCTAAAGGCTGATTTATCATGTAAGATTAATGAAACAAAGTTGATTCTTGAGAAATCTCAGAAATTAAGTGATGAATGTAATAATGCTTTCACTAGTTATAAAGAGAAAGATAGAAGATCAAAGCATTATGAGAAAAAGCTTGAACAATTTGTACGTGATTTTTATCATCAGACTGAGCAGGGGTGTATATATGTTCCTCAATCTTTTTTTAATTCGTTGAAATTTTTAAGACATTATTGGTATAATTACGAAGCATCCATTGTAATTTAAATCGTGATTTCTTACATCTTTATCTAGGCTTTATAAAAGGAAAAAACAATAAGTTTATTCTACTATTTTTTCTGCAACTGATATGCACGCCAGATAATCATCCAATGTATGCAAAAGGGAAGAAACTGATTTGCTATCAATATGCGCCTCAAGTCTTTTGCCACTCGCAGATGATCTCACGAAATTAAAATCATCAACCTTAACACACTGCATAACTGTTTTGACTTTCTCAGCATCATCAAACTCCAATACTATATCACAAGTTGCCTTCATGGTTTCGTATCACCTATTTGTTTTGAAATGATTTTATCAACAATCTCAAGGAACTCTTCTTCCTTGTCAGAGCTTATAGTCGCACCAGCAGCTATCTTATGGCCACCACCATGACCATTTAGCGTCTCAGCTGCCTCTTTCATAGCTACACCAAGGTCCAATCCATTGCTAACAAGATGTTGGTTTCCCCTACATGATACGTGAACCTCATCATCTTTTTTTGTAAGCGCGAACAAAGGCTTGTTTTTATCAAAGAGATAATTAACTGCAATACCGCTGACTACACCACCTTGCGATGAATCTTTGCTGTAGAAATATCTAAAGTTGTTTTTCTCTTTACAACCATCTTTCTCAAGTTTCAATAATTCATCCAGTATACTTTTTTTGTATTCTTTCTCTAGTTTCACTGCTTCCTCAAAAGCAGTTTTATCATTTAGACATATAAGCAAACCAAGACTGCGGTTTCCACCTTTGCCACAAGAATCCATCAGATCTGCAAAACGTTCTAATTCACATTGTAATGTATCAGACCGATAACGTTCCCTTATAACTGCGTCAAGAATGTTTTTTTCACATCCGTTTTTTATAAGATTTAAAACCAGTGCTGATTGAAGTTGCTTTTTCTTTTGTTTGTCAAGTTCGTCTAACTTTGTGTTTTCACTGATATGAAGTTTTTCTAGTAACGCAAGTATTTTTTCTTTGTTGCCTGATAAAGCAGGGTAAAACGGGTCTATTGAATAAAAAATTGCATCAAAAACGTTGTCACCATAAAGTTTGATGCTGTTTTCTTTTTTTAGATAATTATTTTTGATTGCTTCATCAAGAATGGTTTTATTGTATCCTCTTATACCACCTATGTATTGTTTGTCACCGACTGCACCAGCCATTGCAAGCGATACTAAATCCTCATTTTTTTTATCCAGTGTTTTTGCAAACGTATAAGTCAATGTAGCACCAGATGCCTCGTAGTTACCATCTATGCCAAGCAGGTTTGAGTTAATTTGTAAAATATTGTCGCTAGTTTCTGCTTTATGGTATTGATGATGGTCCATGATTATTGCTTTACATCCAAGTTTTTCTATTGTTTCCATCTGACCACTACCCATGTCTGAAAAAATTATGATTTCGTTTTCCTCTTGTTTAAGTCTCTCAAAACCGTGTGTAAAAGGGTTTCTCATCAACGTAGCATGGAAATCGTATCCTTTACGGTACAACGCATTGCATATTATGCCAGCTGATGTTATGCCATCTGCATCATAGTGTGAAACGACTCTTATCCTCGTGCATTTTGGGTAAGATAAAAGAAGTTCTATCGCTTTTTTATTTAGCTTTAAGAGTTCGTCTGTCATAGTTTATACACTAGGCTATAAAGAAGTTGTTTTTAAAAATATGGAGATTTTTTATTATTCAGACATTAGTTTTGCTTGTTGTGTTGTGTATTTCCAGTCTTTCGGCAACCGTCCCTGTGAACCATAGTATTTCTCCAGGCTGCGTATCTTTGATTCTAACACCTGTAAACCCCTTTTATTTTTGTAGTCTTTTTTGTGTTCATCAAGGTGTTTTTTAAGTTGCGATGCCCTGTTAATCAAATTTCTCAAATCCTCAGGAACTTCTTGTTTTACATCGTTTTCCTCTAACACCTTTGTAAGTCTTTTTCCTGTTGCAACTCTTATATCTGGTACAGCATACTGGTCTCGCAGTATAAGCCCTATTTCGCTTGTGGATTTACCGCTTTTTGCTAGCTCTACAGCTCTGGATTCTACTTCCCTTGGGTTTAATGCGCTCCAATCAGGGTGTTGTTTTTTCTGTTTTGTGGTTGTGCCTGAGGTTTTTGTTTTTCTCTTTGCCATTGTTTTTTACTCCATAAAGTAAGAGTTCTGAATAAGCTGGTAATATATAAAATTAGAGGTAAAGGTTTTTATTTTATGGTTTTGAACCTTGTACCTAGTTTTTTCATAACTTTAGGCAGCGTCGTATATTCCATGTCCTCCATAGGTAATCGATGTGGCTCAAACGGGCCATGTCGTCTCATATAATCGGTTACTTGCTGTGCCCGTCTCCTAACAATATCGAATGCAGGGTCATCAAACAAATCAGACGGCTCTGTCATCATAGCATTTTTAACCTGGAAACCAAGTGCTATTACTCTTGGCGGTCCGTCGAATCTAGTACAACGTGCATCTTTCACAGAAACAGGCATCAAAGGACCGTTGTGAGATCCACGCATCCAACCAGATACAAGATGACCTAAAGAGAAACCCTCTAGAACCTCACCAAGTGCAGGCAATCCTGATTGCGACCTTACAACACCAGCAGGGTCGTCTTTTCCAACATACTCGCCAGCTATCTGGTAAAGCTTTTCTGTTGATATCACCGCAACCGGCTCATCAGAAGGTAACTTAGATGTTTTTTTAGGGAATACTCGCTTTATAACAAAACGTGATTTTGCACCTACTAGAGCTAGAAGATCATACATCTCTTCAGGAGTATTCATCAGTACGTTTTTATGCTCCTGTATATCCCATACCTCAAACACAAAACCATCATGTATAGATGGATCAATTATAAGACCAGCTGTGTTGAAAGGATCTGCAAAAATCTTAAAAATCGGGAAGTTGAAAGCACCTGGCTCTGTCTTGTCCATCATAAAAGCGATAACTGGCTCAGCTTTTCTCTCTGTGAACTCCATCTCAGCTATACCAGGGCCCATACCACGTATGTTGCCAGAGAAAGCATCAGCTAGTAAATCCTGCCCTGCACCATAAAGCCCTAGCTCTTTTGCTTTTTCTGTCGCCTCACAAAAAGTATCCCAAGCAAGACTATGAATTTCTTTGCTGTCAACACCATTTGTATGAGTCATAATCAGTTCCAAATCGTCTCCACAGTTAGTTACATGAAAATCTTTGATCAAACCAGATTTTTTTGCGTCTCTGAGTTTCCTACTTGCTATCTCCTTTAGAGAAGGATGTACATATGCATGTCCTGGCCATCCACCAACATCTGCCTTGATGATGCTAAAAGTGGTTTTCATAATATTCTAAGCCTCCATCTGACGGTATGGAGAAGATATTTATAAAATTTGGGTAAAGTTTTTCATTTTACAGCAAAGTATATATTTTTCTCCATATTTTGGTGACGAAGAAGAGAGACATAAAATGACATTAGAAATTTATAATACACTTTCAAAGAAAAAAGAAAAATTTGTTCCAGTAGAAAAAGGCAAAGTTAAGATGTATGTTTGTGGCATGACTGTCTATAGTGACGCACATATTGGCCATGCTCGTACATATTTTGCTTTTGATGTCATCCGCCGTTATTTAGAGTACAAAGGCTACAAAGTGACTTATGTTCAGAATATAACTGATGTTGATGACAAGATAATAGCGGCTGCTAACCAAGAGGGAGTAAATCCTTTAGAGTACTCTCGTCGTTTCACTGACAGGTGTCTTGAAGATTTAGACAGGCTTGGCATCAGAAGAGCAGATATTTACCCAAAAGCCTCCGAGACGATCCATGATATGATAGAAATGATACAAGAAATTGTTCGGAAAGACTATGGCTATGTTTCTGATGGTGACGTGTATTTCTCTGTTGAAAAATTTGATGACTATGGAAAACTCTCTGGTCAAAAGATTGATGAGATGAAAGTTGGAACTCGTATAGAACCTGGCGAACAAAAACGTAACCCTCTTGATTTTGCATTGTGGAAGAAAGCTAAACCTGGTGAACCATCGTGGAAGTCACCATGGGGAGATGGCAGACCTGGTTGGCATATTGAATGTTCTACTATGAGCAGCAAATATCTTGGTTTGCCATTTGATATTCATGGTGGTGGGATGGATCTTCGTTTTCCCCATCATGAGAATGAGATAGCACAGGCTGAGGCGGCTACTGGAAAAATGTTTGCAAAATATTGGATGCATATAGGTCTTCTAACCATCAACGGAGAGAAGATGTCAAAATCTCTTGGAAATATTGTTAACATAAGGGATCTTCTCAATAAATGGGATTCTGAGGTTGTTCGTTTCTTTTTTGCCCAGACACATTATCGTAGTCCACCTGATTTCAATGATAAGGCTCTTAGCGATGCAGGAAAGGGACTGGAGAGAGTACATCGTCTTAAGGAAAAAATGGAGTCTTTATGCAAAAATGTTGCATCAAATAAGTTTAATTTTAAAAAATTGACTTCTTCAGAAAAAAATTATCTAAAGGTTGTTGAAGATTTTAAGAAAAAATTTGATGATGCTATGGATGATGATTTTAACACACCGCAGGCTATTGCTGCGTTCTTTGATTTTGTTAACACAAGTAACAAGTTCTTTGAGGAGAACAAAAATCCTAACAAAGAATTGTGTAAACATGCGCTTAATGTTTTGGTTGAACTTGGTAGTGTGCTTACTTTATTCCAACCGAGTGTTCATGAAAAAGATATTTCAAAAGATTCTGTTCTGTTAGAAAAATTATATAACATCATCTCAAAGTACGAAAAAAACGTTGATAAAACTAGTATAAAGAATCTTATGGAAAAGATAATAGTTGTTAGAGAAAAAGCTAGGAAGGATAAAGATTGGGGTTTGGCAGATAAGATTAGAAAGGAGCTTTTAGATATAGGTTTTGAGGTGCAGGATACACAAGAGGGTCCTGTCTGGAGGAAAAGATAGAGTTTTATGAAAAAGATCCTAGTAGGTTTTGATGGTTCTGAAGGTTCCGAGTTGGCTCTTAATAAGGCTATGAGTTTGATTGACGAGTACGGTGAACTTATTCTCTTAGCTGTTGTTGCTAGTCCCTCTGATAAAGTTTTTGTGGATGCTGAGATGTATAAGAATCTGAGGAAAAAAGCTGAGAACCTTATAAATGATGCTATTAGCGATATTGGTCCTCATGATTTTGATGTCACTGGTATGATCGAGGAGGGAGATGCTGCTACGATAATTATTGATGTTGCAAGCAGGTTGAATGTTGATTTGATTGTCTTGGGCAGTAAGGGAACAAGTGAAATTGGGCGTTTTCTTATTGGTAGTGTTGCTAATAAGGTTGTACAATATGCCCATAAACCTGTTATGGTTGTCAGATAAAAAAAATTGGTTTTGCGGAAGGTTAATAACTAAAAATTGTATTAACACTCGTTAACTTGGAGGTGAAAATGATCTATGAATAAAAGCATAGTAGTTTTTTTAGTTTGTATGCTAATGGTCAGCAGCGTATTAGCTGGCGCAGCTGTGAACACAAAAAATGTTTTAGTTGAAAGTAAAAAAGGAACAATTACATTGACTATTCCTGCAGGTAGTTATGATATTAAAAAGACAGACGATGGCGATGAATTATATGTAGAGAATTTTGGGTGCTTACTCATACCTGGTAAACCTAATTTACCATCAAAGATATTCTCTATAGCAATACCGCCTGATGCTAAGCTCAAAGAAGTTCGATTTGAAAGTATTAATAGCGTAGTTTTAACTGATAAGTATAATGTTCAGCCAGTATCTCTACCACGAGTTATAGGTGAAGAGAATCCTGATGTTTATGAACAAGAGCAAAAGAGATACGAGGAGAACTATAAATCAACTTATGGCAGTGACGAACCATATCCTTCTTCAACAGTTGAGTTTGTTCAGGCATCAGGTTACAGGAAATACAATCTTGTAGATGTTAGATTTACACCGTTTACTTATTACCCTGTGTCAGGTGAGTTGGTTTATCACACTGAAGTCAAGATATATGTTAGTTATGAATTTAATGAGGATAACCTTGCTGAGGATTTAATAATTGACAATATTGCTCGTGCAGAAAGACAAGCAGAAGAAATTGTTTATAACTATGAACAAGCTCAAAGCTGGTATACAAATAATGTGGATACTGGCCAGGGTACTTATGATTATGTGATTATAACACTTGATTCGTTGACATCATCTGTTAACTCATTGGTTGACTGGGAAGAAGCTAAGGGCCGGAGCGTTAATGTTGTTACCACATCATGGATTAGCTCACAATACACTGGTTATGACCTCGCTGAAAAAATCAGGAATTTCCTGAGAGACATGTATCCTTCTGAGCAATGGGGAATTTTAGATGTATGTATCATCGGTGATTACGATGATGTACCTATGAGGCGATGTTGGCAGGATCAGGGATATGGTAAACCCGAAACTGATTTTTATTACGCAGAATTAACAAAACCTGATAGTCAGTCCTGGGATGCTGATGGTGATCATAAGTGGGGTGAAAATAGTGATCCAATTGATTTCTATGGCGAAGTTAATGTTGGTCGTATACCATGGAGCGTCCCTACTATTGTAGAAAATATATGCGAAAAATCTGCTGCCTATGAACAGAACAAGGACGATAGTTTCAAGAAAAATATACTATTGCTTGGTGCATATTTCTGGCCAGATACAGACAACGCAGTTCTCATGGAGTACAAAACAAATCCAACTATACATCCTTGGATGGCTGGTTGGACTAAAACGAGAATGTATGAGGATGCTCAATCATCGTATCCATGTGATTACGACCTTAGCTATAACAATGTAAAAAATGTGTGGTCAGCCGGTAAATTTGCATTTGTGGATTGGGCAGGTCATGGTTCACCAACTGGATGTTATGAATATTATCCTTCGCAACCATTTGTTGACACAGCAACTTGTACATATCTTAATGATGATTATCCTGCGATAATTTTTGCTGATGCTTGTAGTAACTCAGATACAGATGATCTTAACATTGGCAAGTCTATGCTTGGGCAGGGTGGCGTAGGTTTTCTTGGTGCGACTAAAGTAGCATATGGTAAACCAGGATGGAACAACCCGAATAGCGGGTCAAGTCAATCGTTTGATTATTACTTTACAACTCGTTGCACCTCTGGGGAGTACACACAGGGTCAAGCCCACCAATGGTCTCTAACTAAGATGTACACAGACAACCTATGGTACTATCTTAAGTATGAAACTTTTGAATGGGGAGCGTTGTGGGGAAACCCTGATTTGACAATGGGTGTTGTTACAACTAGTAACCCGCCATTAACACCACAGAAACCAAATGGACCAAACCGTGGAGTTCGCGATAGAGAATATGCTTTCTCAACAGCTACAACAGACCCAGATGGGGATCAAATCTATTACATGTTTAATTGGGGAGATGAAAATTCAAGTGATTGGCTCGGGCCTTACACATCTGGATTAACAATTTCATCCACCCATTATTGGTCTGAATTAGGGGACTATGAAATAAAAGCAAAAGCAAAAGACATAAACGGTGCAACAAGCGACTGGTCAGAACCACTAACAATATCAATAGTTTTGAATAATCCTCCAGATACTCCATCCATATCAGGTCCCGCGTCTGGAAAACCTGGGGTAACCTATCTTTACACATTTGTTACAACAGATTCTGATGATGACTTTGTTTACTATTTCGTTGATTGGGGAGACGAAACAAACAGCGGGTGGATAGGGCCACGTAACTCTGGTGAACAAGCATCAACTACCCACAGCTGGAATGAACAAGGAACTTATACAGTGAGAGTTAAAGCAAAAGATGTTCCTGGTGATGAGAGTGGCTGGGGAACTTTAGATGTAACTATGCCTTCAAACATACAAGGCAGCCAGTTATTATTCAAAATATTGAAACAAACAATAAGAAATAATTGATAAAAAAATTTCTTATTTTTTCTTTTTTTCTTAATTTTGTTTAGCACGAATGCTGGGTCTAACTTTTTCTGCACCCTTGCCCTTGTGAGTTAATCCTCTGCCTTTTTGTCCGGCACTGGTTTTACCACGCAAAACTCTTCTCGTGTTAGATGCATTTGATATCCAGTTTATTTTTGGGTCATTTGTGATAGCTGGGTGTACTGGGTCAACTAAGATTACCTCATAAAAATAGTAACTACCATCATCACCAACCCAGTAAGAATTTAATACTTCCATGTTCGGGTAACGTTTAGCTGTTCTCTCCTCAGCAATACGTTGCGTGCTTTTTGCGGCTGTGATCTTACTTATACCCTTTTCAGATGGTTTTCTGCCGCCTTTTATCTTGTGTTTTCTAAGTCCGCCTCTTCGTACCCTTGCACGTACTACAATATAACCTGGTTTGGCTTTGTAACCAAGTGACCTAGCTCTATCAATTCTCAGAGGTTTTTCTACTCTTAGGAAGTTTTCTTCTCGTCTCCACTGTATCATCCGCTGATGCTGCGGCATCTGATATGACGTATCATGTTTTTTCCATTGATCCCCAAGATGATCATACATACTCTTAACCATAAGTTGTACACCGATCC
>Ga0172365_10000117_pt1 | contig 44817 bp, 32 predicted proteins | sample LakKivSesite48cm_FD_114535 | JGI IMG/M metagenome (GOLD analysis project Ga0172365, IMG submission 114535) | Sediment microbial communities from Lake Kivu, Rwanda - Sediment site 48cm | ecosystem: Environmental > Aquatic > Freshwater > Lake > Sediment | place: Rwanda: Western Province, Lake...
AGAGGAAGCGCAAGGCCGAGGTCAAGAAGCAGATAGAGGCCGCGATCGAGATCGAGAAGGCCCTGGAAGAGGACAAGTAGCCAGGCGTCAGAGCGTGAACGCCACAACGGCCACGCCGACGACGGCGGAGTAGACGGCGAAAACCCAGAGCTTCTTGGACCTCACCGCCTTCAGAAGATACTCGATCGACGCTAGGCCGACCGCGAACGCGACGAAGAACCCGACCACCAGCGTCAGCAGGTCCGCGGAAGTGTTGTCGAGCGTCACCGCGCCGACGGCGAACGCTCCCATCAGCGTGGGGACGGACAGGAGGAAGGCGAACACCGCGGCTGTCTCCCGCTCGAGCCCCCTCATCATCCCCCCGCCAATGATCGACCCGCTCCTCGAGATGCCCGGCAGAATGGCGAAGGCCTGGAAGAGGCCGATCACTATCGCGTCGCGCAGCCTCGCGCTCCTGCGCGTGCCCTCGGAGCCGATCCTCTCGAAGGCGAACAGGAGGCACGCGTTGGCGAGGAGCGCGAACCCGACGAGCCTGAGGTCGAACACGCTCTCGATGGAGTCCGAGAAGAGGACGCCCACGACCCCCGCGGGGATCGTCCCGACTATCAGCAGGCCTGCGAGCAGCCGAAGCGTGTGCTCCTGGGGCCCGACCTGGGAGCCCTTCGTGAAGACTGCGAGGACGATCCGCGCGAGCTCCTTGCGGAAGAACGCCATGACGGCGAACAGCGTCCCGAGATGGACGATGAGGTCGAACACGACGTTCCCGGCGGGGTCAAGGCCGAGGAGGTCCTGAACGATGACCAGGTGTCCGGAGCTGGATATCGGCAGCCACTCGGTTATCCCCTGAACTATGCCCAGAACGAACGCCTGGAATACATCCATCGGCCCCCGGACATGGTAGGACCGTAATCAACCTTGTTCTGGAGCGATTATCAAGCACAAAGCAGATATTGACACCTAAACGTATTTATCGCATAGTGTGGGTAAAGTCTAGACAGCCTTACTGGCACGGCCTGGCATAGGATCTGGAAAGGTAGCAGATGCGGTATACTTCGTTGCTCTCGGTAGTTGCGGTAGTCGCCCTGGTCTCCTCAGGGCTGCTCGTCCAGGCTGCGGCTGCGCCTGTCAAGTCTCACGCGCTGGTCCAGATCACGGATCCTTCAGCGGACATCGACGTGCAGGTCGCGGACGGCACCGCCTTCGACTCGGTGGTTCGATACATCGCGGACCAAGGCCTGAAGACCAAGTTCTCCAGCCGGGACACCGGGATCTTGACGATCGACAGAAATGGGGTCACCAGCGCGGAGATAGGCTCCATTTCTCAGCTGGACGGAGTCGTTCAGATATCGTCCGAGGCGAAGGTGAAGGCGGCCTTCTCGCCAAACGATCCCTACCTCAGCTACCAGTGGGGTCTCAGTGCGATACACGCCCAGCAGGCCTGGGACATCACGACAGGGAAGCACACGGTCGTGGTAGCAGTGCTGGACACCGGGATCGACTGGAACCATCCGGACATCGGGCCGAACATGTGGAACGACTCGAACGGGTATCACGGTTACAACTTCATCGACGGCAACAGGATCCCGATGGACGACAACATCAACAGCTACGACAAGAACGGCAACTGGATCCCGAACACCTACACGTATCACGGAACACACGTTGCGGGCGTCGTCGGCGCTGTGATAGACAACGGCATCGGGATCGCGGGAATGGCTCAGGTGCGCCTGATGGCAGTCAAGGTCATGAACGACTCTGGCGAGGGCACTGACGCCACCGTCGCGAGCGGCATCCGGTGGGCGGTCGACAACGGCGCGGACATCATCACGATGAGCCTGGGAGTGGACGGGATGTCCCTAACGCTCGGAAGCGCCGTCCAGTACGCATCGAACCACGGAGTGGTCGAGGTCGCGGCTGCCGGGAACAGCGGCTCGAGCTTCGTCAGCTATCCGGCGGCGTATCCGTCGGTCATCGCGGTCGGCGCGGTGGACCAGCAGAGCAGGAGGGCGAGCTTCAGCAACTTCGGCACCGAGCTCGACCTGATGGCGCCCGGCGTCCAGATATGGTCCACCCAGGGCAGCGACAGCTACCAGTACCTCTCAGGGACCTCGACGGCCGCGCCCTATGTCGCGGGGGTCGCGGCTCTCATGCTTTCGGCCAACCCGTCCCTCACTGCGGTAGACGTGGGCATGTACCTGAACTCCACTGCGACGGACCTCACGACCACGGCGGGCTGGGACTCGTCCACGGGCTGGGGGATCGTCAACGCGTTCGCGGCGGTGCAGCAGGTCTCCGCTCCGATGGTGAGGATATCAGACTACCCGACATACGCCGCCCCAAACTCGACCTTCGAGGTGACGTGGATCGTCAGCGGAGGGACCCCGGGGGCGATATCGGCCACGTACCTGCGATGGGGGCTCTCGGCGACCTCCCTCACGTCCATGAGCACGCAGTCGACGGGGAACACGTTCGCGACATTCTACTACAACATCACCGCCCCTGGGCAGAATGCAACGATCTACGTCGAGGCCTTCGCGAACATCGACGGCACGATGTACAACTCGGCGGCGGTCCAGGTGCCTGTCCATCCGGCGCCCGCTAAGGACCTCTTCTCGCAGTTCCTGGAGAGCATGAACCGGTTCATCTTCAAGGACCTCGGCGTCGTGAACTTCTTCCTGCTCGTCGCGGTGCTTGTGGCCATACCGATTATAGTGATCGGTGCCCGCGCCCGGAGCCGCAGGACCAGGGCCGAGGCTCTCGCGGCGTCATCGCCCAGATACACGGCGCGTCCGTCAGCCCCTCAACCTGCGTACATGTCACCGCCTCCTCCGCCTCCTCCCCCGCGCTACGAGGCCTACATAGACCTGGTCGGGCACGACGTGATGCCTGCGACGATCAGGGTCGTGGAGGGCACCAAGGTGGTATGGGTCAACAGGAACTGGGCCCCTCCGCCTGGCATCTCCGTCAGGAGCGGGAAGCTCGACCAGATGGGGGAGCATCCGGACGGGCTGTTCCAGAGCGGCATGCTCATCGCGCCTGGGGACTACTGGAGCGCCACGTTCCACCGCATCGGGACCTACGAGTACTACCTCACGGGAATCTGGAAGTCGGCGAGGATCGTGGTCGAGCCGTACCGGCCGGGGACGGAGTATCGCCCGGCGTCGTGAGTTCTCGAAATATATCCCGTGCGTGACGCAGGTCCCGGGCAGCCCCGGACCGCGCGAAAATCTGGAAAGGAGGCCGTTCGCAGCGTCCTTTGACCTCCGTCACGCCATTGTGCTCATGGGTTTCCACTTGTGTGGCCCTTCGCCAAGCCGTGGCCGTTGCCGATCCCGCCGCCCTGCATGTTCAGCTGGTCGGCGTGCTTGTCCATGTTGGACTTGAGCACCTCGAGGGAATGGGTTATGCCGTTCTCCGAGTCGGCGTTCTTGAGGGCGTTCATGTTGCCCTTCTCGATCTTCTTGGCGATGTTCCTCTCGTGGACCTCTATCGCGCGCTCCAAGCCTTTCTTCTTGGGCGCGTCCTGAGATCCACCACCGTTCCCGTTGCCGTTGTGGTTGCCGTTGTCAGCGGGTGCCTGGTGATCGTCGGGGCCTTGCTCGTCGTCTCCGTCGTCGTCTTCAGGTTCCGTCGGCACGGTGTTCGTGGCCGGAACATCGGTGTTGTCCGATGCAGGAGGTTGCTCGTCGTTGGTTGGCGGGTTCGTGGATGTGGCCGGCTTGTCATTGCCTCCTCCCATTGACACGAGCAGCACCGCGCTCAGGATGAGTGCGACGCCTGCCGCCGTCGTTAGGAGCAGCCTCTTGTTCAACTTTATCTCAATCACCTCCCTCTCGGTTGTGCATCCCATCGAGACGAGCCTTCGTTATTGCAGGTCATCGTATTTAACCGGGTAGCGTTCCGAGCCGCGTCTGACAGTCGCCTTACGCGTCAGACATCGCTGTCGGACAGAAGATAACCGAAAACCGTCCCGGGAAAACGTCGCATTTCTCAGATGCGGACATCATCGCCCGGAGCACGTCGCGGTGGACACGATCATGGGTTGGGGGGTCCCTCCGAGGCACCGGACAACGGACGCATACGCGTCGTAGAGTTCGGTCGCGTGCGCACTCGAGATGTGCCCGCTGCGCACGAAAGCCTTCAGCTGTCCGTTGAAGGCGTTCATGATGTTGATGCACACCGCGAAGTCTCTCGAGTCGTACTTCGCCTGAGCCGCGAGAAGCTTGGCGATCAGCCCGTTCCCGGAGTTGCCCCTGAGCTCAGTCGCGTTGTTCACGAGCGGGATCAGGTCCTTTGGCTGGCAGAACTCCGGGACCACGATCGGCCGGGGCGAGAACAACTCGACGGACGCGGTGAGGCCGTTCCCGCTCCTACCGCCTATCACTAGAACCCACCCGTCATCAATCACCGCGGAGCCGTACGCCCCTCTGCTGTGGTTCATCGGTTTGGAGGGTGTCCACGACCGCGTGGACGGGTCGAACAGCTCCGTCGTGTTTGTCGTCCCCAAGGCGCTGTACGATCCGGCGGCGAGGGACTGCCCGCTGTCGAGCGTGGAGAGCGAGAAGTCCGCTCTCGCGATTGACATGTTCCCCGCCCTCGTCCATGAGTTCGTGCCCGGGTCGTAGGTCTCCGACGAAGATACGGGGGCGGCTCCCGCGAGTCCGCCTGCGACGACCAGCCTCGAGTCCCCCAGCTGGGATATGCCGAACTTCGAACGGACCGAGTTCATCTTCGCCACCCCGGACCAGCTGTTAGTCGATGGCTCGTACTTCTCGCTGGTCCCGCTCGCGTCGCCTCCCACCGCGAGCACTGCTCCGTTCGACAAGGGACTGAGCGCGAAGAACAATCGCGGGGTGCTCATGCTGCTCGCAGGGGCCCACACGTTCTTCACGGGGTCGTACTTCTCCGCCTGCTTCCAGGTGGTCGTGAGATCGGTGCCTCCGGTCACTAGCACGCTCCCGTCAGCAAGCAGGGACGCGGCGTGGCCCGCCCTCGCGAAGTTCATGTGCGCCAGCGGAAGCGTCGCCGATTTCGATACGTCCAGCCGCTCGGCCGTGCTCGTGACCCCGGACGGGGTCTGGCCGCCTGCGACGAGGACATTGCCGTCCTTGAGGAGCGTCGCCGTGTGCCCGACCCTCTGGACGCTCATGGTCGGTCCGGGCCTCCAAATCCCGAGCTCGTGGTCGAAGATCAAGGTGGCCGCAGTGGGGCCCGACGATGTCGTTCCCCCGGTTACCAGGACGTCGCCGTCCAGTAAGACTACGACGGACGGGGATGCGAGCGTGACCGCGAGCGGCTGCTGCTCGGTCCAGCCGTATGACGAGACCGATCCGCCGTCGGATGATCTGTTCGGGTTCGAGAAGGGCGAAGTCCCGATGATCGACGTCCCGGAGACCTGCAGCACCATCGCTGATGCTATCGCTCCTATGGCGACCCAATACTTCCAGGCTCTCCTGTGGCCGCTCAGCCTCCTCCCCCTGAGATGAGAGCTTGGGTATCGTACTCACTCAGTGCAGCGCCGTTTCGAATCAGTGAAGAGTGTCTGCATCCCGCTGGGCGAGAAGCGCACCCTGGACCCTCCTATGGCCCGTCCCGAAGCTCGGAATCCCGTAACCGGTATAAGACTTTACTCAATTCTTCGCCGAATTTCGCTCACGTCGGGACCTCTTCTGGCTTATCAAATCTGACGTCATTGCGCTCGATCGGCTCCACGATCCGGGCGGAGCGCTCGAGGAGCGCGAGCTCGCGGGTGCTGAGGACCCTCGGGTCGATCACGAACACGACCGCGCAGTCGTGGGCCAGGACGAAGTCGTGCAGGTGGTTCACGAACCTCAGGACCGTCTCGAAATCGTTCTGCGTGATGATGTACTCCAGCCCCTCGATCAGGACTATTGACTTCGGGCGGGCCTCGACGAACTTCGACACCTCCAGGCTCAGGAGGCTCAGCTCGGTCGGGTCGATGTGGTCGAGCCCGACCCTGCGCGTGAGCCACAGGATCTTGGCGGCCTCGAACTCGTGCAGCTGCTTCAGCCGGTTCGGGTGCTCGCGCACGACCAGCATCCCGACCGCCCCGTGGGCCGTGGCCTCGTTGTACATCTGGAAGGCGATGCTGGGGCGCTTCTCCTTGACGAGGTACACGAACCCCTTCTCGATCGGGAACTGCTCGCCCGGGGACGCTCGGATCACCGGATACAGCTGGGCCGGCGCCGGGGAAGGCTCCTCCAGGTTCACGGTGGCGGCCGGAGCGGGAGGTGTTGCCGGTGGCGGAGGGGTTGCCCCAAGACCCGTGGTCATCAGGCCTTTGAAGTAGCTGAAGTAGAGCGCCACGACGATGGCCGCGGCCGCGAGGACGAGAGCGATTGCGACAACGACGTACGTGAAGGATGACGGCGGGGCGCTCGACGTGACCTTCGCGACGGTGAAGTCGTGGCTCACGACCGATTCCCACGAGGCCGGGATGGAGCCCCAGCCCGAGTTGAGCACCTCCTTCTCGTAGTCGACCTTGAACATGTAGCTGTAGACCCGGTCGGAGGAGTTCTGAGGCACGGTGAGGGTCATCGAATAGGACTGCAGCTCGCTCGAGTTCAGCCACGTGGAACCGGCGACGTCCTCGGAGGACCATTCGCCGGGGCCCATCCACGAGAAGTAGGACGAGATCCTGGTGACCTTGACCACGGTCGGGAAATCCGGATTGGTCGGGACCGCGTTCACGACTGAGAACTCGACCGTGAAGTTCTCCCCGGGCACATAGGAGGTCTTCGAGGGGGCGAAGTCGAACACGACCTGGAGGTCCTCGGACTGCGCAGCCGCGGGCAGGGCTGCGAGGCCCGCGCCCGCCGCTGCAACGAAGAGGAAGCAGAGGAGCATTGTCCCCGCGCGACTGCGAATATGGGCCGTCTTTCTCCCCCCGGCAGATCGTTCAGTCAGTGATTGGGAAACACACTCACTGCTAAATAAACGCACTGGCGCATGGCCCTGCCGGTCAGACCAGGACGCGCTTCTCGTCTTTCGTCACGTTCAGGACGACCTGAGTGTAGGTCCTGTCGACGTTCTCGTGGTCCAGCACCTTCTTGACGAAGGTGTTCAGCTCGCCACGGTTCTTGAACCTGGCCATCACGATCGCGTCCCACTCGCCTGTCGAGTCGAAGACCGCGAAAACCCCGGGCTCCTTGGCCAGATCCTGCTCTGTCTCCACGATGCGCCCGTGGATGACCTTGATCCCGATGACCGCCATGATGTCGTATCCGAGCTTCGAGGCGTCCACTATGGGGATGTAGCCCAGGATTACTCCCGCCTTCTCCATGGCCTTCACGCGGTTCGAGACGGTCGTGAGGGAGACGTGGAGCTCCTTCGCGATGTCCCTGAAGCTCTTCCTCGCGCTGTCGTTCAGCCTTTTCAGGATGTCAATGTCCAAATCGTCCAGCTTGAGCGAGCCAGCATCGTCGGCCTTCGGAGGCATCTGCAGTGGAAACGTCTTGCCTTTATAAATACCTTGCACAGCAGGCCGCCACTAACGGTCAATGGAACGATTTATGGTTGATTTGCTAGTCATATGCCCAGAGTTTGACAAAAAGAATTGATATATGGCCAGCGTGATATGTAGTGTCACAGGAGACGCGATTAGTATGCCTGACACTGCATGCTGGGACGACAGGATACGCAACTGGGACGAGGAGTGGGTCTCCGAGCTCTTGGAGGAGGCCCTCAGACTGAAGAAAACCTCCACGAAGGAGTCCTCCCGCGCCGCCTGCCGAACGTGAGAGATCCATCATCTCTCGCTCTTCCTCATTTTCCGCCTCTGGATCAAAGAGGACTCATTTCCGTACGCGGTCTATGATCTCTGCGTAGTAGTCGTTGGTCTTGGTGGCGGTATCCTTCCAACTGAATCGTTCTAGGACGGTCTTCCTCCCACGCTCAGAAATCTTCCTTCTCAGGTTTCCGTCCTCGATGAGTCGGGTCAGCGCATCCGCAATGGCCTTGTCGTCCTTGGGCGGTATGAGCAGGCCGTTCGATTCGTGGTCGACCATCTCGGGAATCCCGCAGACGTTTGTGCTCACCACGGCGCACCCGGAGGCCATCGCCTCCATGATCGTGAGAGGGAAGTTCTCGTAGTACGAGGGCAGGATGAAGATGTCCGAGAACGCGTACAGAAACGGGGGAAGGCTGTCGTCGACATAGCCCATGCAGGTGTAGTTCTCCTTGGGTGCTCTCACCGGAGGCAGAGCGCCGGTTCCGGCGAAGATGAAGTGGGCATCGACCCTCTCAAGGACCCTTGGGATTGCTCGGACCAGCTCGTGTATTCCTTTCCGAGTCGCCATTCTGGAAAGGAACAATATCCTCGGCGAGTCAATGGATGCGAGCCGCGGCAGGTGCTCCTTCGCCATTGGGCGCTTCGATGGGCTGAATCTCTCCGCGTCGACTCCCGTGTAGATCACTCTGATCCTGTCGGGAGCGATCTTCTTCTTGGAGACGGCCTCCTTCAGGGCCCATTCGGAGACCGTTAGATAGTATCTGCTGCTGGCATAGTACCGATCTTCGAGCAGTCTCAGACCCGGGCCGAGGAGGAGAGCGAACCTCTCCGAGGACCTGAGTTCCGAGAAGGGGATGTCGGAATCCCTGAGCGAGTCTATGTGCCCCTCTATGGTTGTGTGGATTGTGGTGACTACGGGCACTCCGATTCTCTTCGGAGGGACCAAGAAGTCCGGCATAGCGCTCTGCGAGTGGACGAGGTCTATGCGTCGGTCCTTCACGATCTTGGGAACGACTCCCAGACAGTCCCACTGAAATGAGAAATTGTGAAAGAAGGTGTCCTTGGCCCCTCCCACATATTCGACGGACACGTTCTTCGGCAGCTCCTCGGCTAACGGATCGGTTTCGCATCCCGCCCGCCTTGGTGCTAGGACGTGGACCTCCGTCTGCTGCGGGAGATTCCTCACGAGTTCGACAACGTATGTTCCGACGCCCCCGTACAGCGGCAGGAATTCTGGCGTCAGAACGAGTATCTTCATCGTCCCCTCATTCACCCGATTCGCTTGCGTCGCATTAATAGTCTGGCCCCATCGCCGCTTTGCCTGACAAACCGAAGGAGAATTATACCCCCTGCACAAAGTATGGAATCGTGAATCCGAAAGAGGCCGTCGTGGCGGTCACCTACGCGTGCAACGCCCGATGTGCCATGTGCAACATCTGGCAGAATCCTCCTGAGCAGCCGCTTGAGCCCCAACACTACAGGAAACTGCCGAGATCGCTGCAGACAATCAACATCACCGGAGGGGAGCCGTTCCTCCGGAAGGACCTGATAGATGTTCTCCGTGCCATCGATTCCGTGGTTCCGAATTCGAGGATGGTGTTCTCCACCAACGGTTCGCTTACGGAGACCATCGTCAAGACCTTGGAGGAGACCAGGACGTTCCATCGGACGATCGGGGTGGGGGTTTCGATTGACGGGATGGAGGAGACTCACGACAAGATAAGGGGAGTCCCGGGCCTGTTCAAGAAGGCGACTAGAACAGTCAGCGCTCTCAAGGAGAGAGGGTACGAGGACCTGCGCATCGCAATGACGCTCACCGAGCAGAACGCGACGGAGGCGAGGAAGGTCTTCGATTTGTCGCGAGAACTTGAGGTCGAGCTGAGCCTGACTGTGGCCCACAGCTCGGAGGTCTACTTCAAGAAGAAGAACGCGGACGAGCCAGACGCTCCGACGGCATCCGTGGAAGACCTCAACTACATAATGTGCTCGCAGCTGAAATCCAAATCGCCGAAGGACTGGTACCGCGCATTCCACACGCAGGGCATGCTTGATTCGTCCCACAGGAAGAAGTTCAGCTCGAAATGCGAGGCCGCTCACAGATACTTCTTCTTGGCCCCCAACGGCGATGTCTACCCCTGCAACGTCCTGAACAAGAAGATCGGAAACCTGCGAGACGCAGAGGATTGGTCAAGCATCTGGACCGAAGAGGCGGTGCGGTCCGCCCGGAAGTCTGTGGCCGCATGCAAGAAAGGCTGCTGGATGATTTGCAACACGCGCAGCCTGATCGTTGCGCATCCGATAAGCGCGACGAGCTGGGTCGCGAAGAACAAGCTGCTCGGGACCCGGAAGAAGAAGGCGGATGCGTGAGCTTCTGAGATCACGCTGCTCCATGCTCGTGGGGCTCTCTGATGTTCCTGAAGAAGGCGAAGAAGAGCACCGAGCCCGCCACATAGAGCGCGCCACAGAGGATAAACGGGAGAGGTCGGCCGTAGTCATTCGCCCATAGGTAGCCTGCGATTGCGCTCGCTCCTGCATAGGCCAATGCCCAAAAGAGTTGGCTGTAGGCGAGGAACGAGGCCCGGATCCTCTCGGCGACTATGTTCACGAGGTAGGCGTACAGCACGGGCGTCGGGATCAGCATGAGAAGCGACCTTGCCGTGTACAGTCCGCCGACCAAGACCAGGGAGAACTCCGAGAACGGGATCAGCACCAGGGGCAGAACCGAGACGATCTGGCAGACCGTGATGAGGGCCACGCTTCCCCGCACATCCGCGAACTTGGGCACCGCCAGCCATCCGAACGCGATCGCAGTGTTCGATATCGCGATTATCAGGGCCACCTGAGGTCCAGTGGCGTTCATCCCGTCCTCGAAGATCACGGGGAACCAGGGGATGACCAGGGCAGCGCCGGCCCCAATCACGGCGTTCTGAACCCCGTATTTCAGGAATATCCCCCGCATCTTCCTGTCGAAGCTCATTATGAGTCTCTCCGGCGGTCTCCTGGTCTCGGACACTCTCCAGATGAACGCGATTGGCACGAATGCGCAGACCGCAGCCGCGAGAAACACCCAGAGATATCCGGAAGAGAGTGTCATCAAGTGATTGGTCTCGAGAACTGGCGGAACAAAGATGCCGAGGAAAGCGGAGATCGTGAGTCCAGCCTGGTTGTAGAACTGCTGGATCCCGAAGAGGTACTTCATGTTCGCAGGGGAAGCCTTGTCTCCCATCCATGCCGTGAGCGCCGGCCAGTTCACCGAGCTTCCGACACTCGTCAGGCCGTACGCGATGCTGAAAACCGCGAAGCTCTTCGGGGTGAGGAACATCACGAGGCCCGCCGCTTCGCACACGAGGCCGAAAAGGAGCACCTTCTTTCTGCCAAGGGAATCCGCGAGGTAGCCGCCGAAGAGATATGCGATCATGCCGATGACCGACCCTGCGGCCAGCATGAGCCCGATTTCTTCGGACGAGAACTGAAGAGACACCCAGAACAGGATGAGCACGTACCAGAGGATGCCGCCCACGGCGCCCGTGAAGAACGATGCGCGGACTATCTGCCTCTCGTCCTTGCTCGAAGCCGCGTAGTATCCGGCAGTGGCTCTAGCCCCACCACTCCCCTTCTTGGCCAGACCAAACAGCTTGTCGGCGATGCCTTCTGTCAAGGCGAGTCCTCGTCGGGTGCCAAACGCCTTCCCCGGTATTAACCCAGCGAAGCTTAACACAAGTCAAATGGCTACATTTATCCCGTAGAAGAGGACTCAGGTTGACCGCAATGGACCTGAGCTGGAACGCCCTCGTCGAAAGATTCAACCGATTTGCGCCTGAGGGAACGGCGCTGAGGAAGATAATCCTGGTTCTTTCGATCATATTGACTTTCGAGGGGATTTCTGTCCTCCTGCTCTTCTCGTATGACGCGGCAATCGTGGGAGTGCTGTCCATCGCGATTGGCTTCTTCCTCCTCGCGCTTACGTATCCGGAGGCTGAGCGAGAAGTCACGGGGGAGGGGGTCACGCGGGCAGCCATTGACGAAAGGGCCCTCCCGATCGGGCTCAGGCTGCTCGAAAGGATCGTCGACGGAATAGGCGGGGGCTATGTTCTGATGTTCATAGGAGCTCTCGTGATCATCTTCGTTCTGCTCTTCAACACGCTGTACTCCACAAGGTCAGACCTGGGCGACCTCGACACTCTGTCGATAATGTTCGGAGGGATGATGATTGTCTATCCGCTCATCGCAGGCCGGTTCAGAATTGAAGCGGCGTTCGCATTGATGTTCCTTGGAATCGTCGAAGCATTCTTGGTCATCCCTCAGGCGATGATGTCAATCCACAGCGGTGCGGCGACCTCCGCTGGTAATTGGTACGTTCACTACATGCTCGCGGCACCGTTCGCCGGAATCCTGGATCTCTTAGGCATTCACGCGAGCTCGAGCGCGAACAGCGTGACGATGGTACTTCAGGATGGGTCCCCGCTGACACTCGGGATATCCGCATATTGCGCCGGACTTTACTCATTTTCGATATTCGTGTCCGCGTTCATGACCTACGTGTTGGTCCTCGAGAGGTTGAGGATGAAGTATATGACTCTGATAATGGGTCTGGGTCTATTGATTGCCTACTTAGGGAATCTGTTCAGGATGGTTGTCATCGGGCTGGTCGGGTACTACAACGGTGTCGACGCTCTCCTGTGGGCTCATCGGAATGTCGGTTGGATGATTTTCCTGGGTTGGTCTTCAGTGTTCTGGTACCTTATTCTCGGATACACCGCTAAACATCCCGAGAAGATGAGACTTACACTCAAATACGATTAGTAGGAATGGTGCGATGTTGCAAATTCGGAATCGTCGGTGAACGCCTTGGTCAAATTCTCTCGAAAGACTATTCTGCTTCTGCTGCTGACTGTTGTGCTGGTCTCAGTATGTCTTCGTTATCCGACTGTTGAGCATGAACGATATCAGACCGATTCGTATTTCATCGACTACTTGTCGCAGTCAATCGTCAGCAATGGCTATGCCACGTGGACTTTCAACCCTCTTTCTTACTTCGGGTACTACCCAGAATCATACCCTTCTGGTGTTCCGTTTGTGCTGGCTGAAGCATCGACATTGACAGGCCTTCAGGTTGAGACAATGATCTTGATTACAGGAGCGATTCTGGGAGTATTATTCGCCCTGGTCGTCTTCTGTCTAGCAAGACAATTCGTCATGTCCCCGCAGTATGCTATCTTGGCTTCCTTCTTCGCCACGGTCGGCCCAAGATTTGTCGACACCACTTTCTGGAACGGGAGCGCCCGTGGTTGGATTGTCGTGCTGATTGCAGTTGTGGTACTTGCATTTCTACGGAGCTCGATGGTAGGCCAATATCGTCTGAGAGTCATTGGACTCTTCCTGATATTCACGTGTTTTGCTATTCATCATATGGCCGTTCTGTTCTTGGTGTTCGGTGCCATATACGTTGTCGGATTCATAGCTGTGAACATGATTATTCCCCGGACGAGGCGGAGTCAGAGACGCGTTGTCACTCTCTACGTTCTGATTCTCTTGGCAGGGGTACTATTCCTGTCGTTTGGCAATTTCGAGTACTTTGGAGAGAGCATTGGTCAGACATATGGGGGGCCGCCTTTCGACATCGGCCCGCCGATATTCTCCATCGTCGTTCATGCAGCAGCGAGTTACACGACTCAGGTCGGGTTAATACTGATTGTAGCGGTTCTTGGCATACCCCAACTTTTCCGCAGCGACCGGATATCCCTCGAGAATTTGGTGCTCGTCCTGACTCTCCTGTTCTTCATCCCAATTATGGGGAGCGGTTTGTACCTTTCTATCGTGCTCGCCGCCTTCGTCTCCATTCTTGGGGTTGTTTCAGTCCGTACGTTTTTGCGCGCTCGACGGACTTGGAGGATTGTGGCTGTTATCTTCCTTGTTCTTGTTTCGAGCATTCTACCTCCATTTGCGATTCAGAGATGGAATGACGCCACCAAGACAACTGGAGACAAGGTCGTGGTTGGTGACGACGTCTACAACGACGGCGCATATCTGAGGGTTCAAGAGTCGGACTCCTACGCTATCGCGACAACAGATGTTCTCGCGGTGCAGCTGAGAGTGATAAGTGGTGATGGATTCTTGGGTTCTGGGATTGTGGCGGCTACAAACGGGGACGTCTCGGCAGAAGTAGTCAGTAAGGAGAAAGGCTGGTCGAACCAACCATTCCCTCAGAACATCTATGCTTGGTTCAACTACAGGGACCGGATTGACGATATTGTCGATAGCCTCGCATTAGGGGGAGTCAGAACATACAGCAGCTGGATGTCTGGATCGGACAGATACTGTGCGGACTACATGACTAATCACACAATGATAATTGTGGCGATTGACAATCGCTGGTCCGGTATGTATGTGGATGTCTATGGAAAATGGAATTCAACGCTTCAGACGGATCTCTCGAGCGGGACTTGGCATACTTCAGGCGAGTACGGCGTCGAGTACGACACGGCGTGCTTCGAATTGTATCAAAGTCAAAGAGTAACCTACTATTTGCTGGATTTCGCACAGAGTGCTCGCGGACTTGGATATTGATTGATTTGGTGAGCATCTTTGTTCAAATCCCACTATCATCGTGTAGCAAGGGTTATTTACAGAATCCTCTTTCTAAGCTCAGGCGTTTGGTGATCTTCAGAGGTAGTATGCTTTGTCACTGAGAAGGAGGGCCTTTGGTGCCACAGAGCTCTCGCTTTGCTTCATTCTAGTTTTGGCGTTCGCTGCGTTCGCCACCCGCTTACTTCCCTTAGCAATCAGTAGTTTTCCGTACAACAATGATTCGTTGGTCGAGACTGGAATCTCAAACGACATTATTCAGAAGCAGCGAATCGATCTGATAGATGGGTCCGAATCGGTGACTCACAGCACTGCGACTCCTGCATTTAACGTGATGATGGCCTACGCTTCTAGTATCCTCGGAGCAACACCTCTGGAGTGTGCTCAAGTTCTCACTGCTTCCGTTTCAGTCCTGACGGTCTGCGCCATCTTCTTACTTACAAGAGTCATTGCCGACAGCAAGACTGCTGGCTTAGCGGCAGGATTGTCCTCTATCATGATGGGCACATTTGTATTCACTACCGGCTCCGTTTGGAAGGAGACTCTGGGCATAGGCCTTCTTATGCTGATGTACCTCCTGTTCGTCTACCGCAACGAGAGAAGGTTCAGGGCGGTCCTGTTTGTCACACTGCTTCTGTTGCCTCTCGTGCATCATCTTGTGTCAGCTATAGCTCTGTTGTCAATCATTTTCATGGTGGCATGGAGGCTGTATTCGGGACTGAGGAATAGACATGTTTCAAGTGGGCACGTGCTCGACATATTTACGGCTGCCATACCACTGGTATTCATGGGTCTCTACTATCACGAAATGAGACTGGATCGAGTTGACCTCATATCAACTCCGGTTGCGATTGGACTGCTATGTGCTGTGGTATTCCTGATTTGTCTTGCAGAAATCGGCCTTCTCTCCTTAAGAAATCATTTGAAATGGACCTTCTCGCCTCTAGTTGGAGGCGCATTCATCACTCTTCTAGTCCTTGACTACTACGGATACTTCCTTCCATATTCCTCGTCAGCATCGTCGTGGTACGTTCTCTTCATACTGGCGGTGGGGATTCTCGTCGCTTTCGGATGGTATGGTGCCGAGATTGTCCTGGAGAAGCGCCAGCAATTCAAGGCAGTTCAGCTCGGACTGATTCTTCCGACGTTCACAGTAATTGGGTTCGGTTTGTCACAGGGGCTTACCCTAATGTCGCAACAGATTCTGTACCGGACTTTCGATTTTGCTGATGCATTCTTCTTTGTCGGGATCGGAGTTGGCCTTAGCTTCCTGCGGCAGAAGAACCGCAGAACCTATCTGGTGTCTGGAATCGCTCTCGTCATCTCGCTGGCGATTACATTTCCATTTGCCTATTCAAGTGGAGATCTCTTGGGTGTGCGCCATGATACTCAGGCGTATGAGGTGGATGGGCTCGAATGGAGTCACGAACATGCTCCAAGTCTGAAGATTGTCAGCGATGAGAGACTTGGTTACATATCCCAGGCGCTCTTCGGAACGGTGAAGGATGGCGCGCTTCCAACCTATCTGCATAGGAACAGCACGATCGCCCCTGAATGGGGTTGCGTAGCTGAGTATTCATGGACTACCCAGGGATCGAACAATTATCCATTCGGGAAGATAGTCATCGGCTCCACGAACTATTCTTGGGCTTGCTCTACCTCAGATGTGAGATACATAGGTGGGCCTAGCGACAATCAACTTGTGATTTTCACGGGTTCTGATATCGGAGTGTCGTCTGATATGCTGCAAAGAAGCTGATGGGTGATAGCCAACCATAGACCGCCTTCATCGGTAGTCTCAAATCCCTATTCTACCTTGGTGCCCTGCCTGGGTCATGTGTGAGCGTCATGAGAATAATGAGCGTAGTTCCAAGGACGGATCCATCGCTTGCCTGCTGGGTGAGGATGGAAAGCATTGCTTCATCGTTGGAAGCGATGGGTCATAGCATAGACTTCTTTCACTATGGGGCGGCAAGTCATGACAGGTGGTTTGAGAATACGAAGACAACTGGTGCACACGAATACGTTGTTGCCCCTAGACCTGTAATCCCCTTCAAGCACCTGAGAGCGATTTCCAAGGGCACTTGGAATCTCGTCTATGCTAATATGCAGACTGCTGCTGTTCATTCATGTTTGACTAGGTTGGCACGCGTTCCTCTCGTGGTGGATTTGCATGGGGACGTAGTTGCCGAGTTCTGGATCCAGACCCAACTCAAACCTAGGTCAACAGGAGGAATTGTTGGTTATTCGAAGTGGAAGGCAATAGATATGATATCCAGATGTGCTGCAACCAGACTCGTGTGTGTTTCTCGCAGAATGATGAGCATCCTCGAGGCTCAGGGAATTCAGAAGTCGAGGATGATTTACGTGCCAAATGGCGTGGACTTGGATTTCTTCCGACCCTCACCTAGTTCTCTTCGTGAAAACCTGAGAGGCAAATTCGGAATATCAGATGCTCTTGTTTTTGGATATCTTGGCGGAAGTGCAAGATGGCAGGGGGTCGAGAACTTCGTCAGGGCATCGCTAGCATCCAAGGAGGAGAATCTAGCCTTCTTGACCGTTGGTGCCTCCACCGACGCTAGGACCCGAGGCCGGTTGCGAATGTTGCCTGGCGTTCCCAGATTGGAAATTCCTGATTACTACTCGGTGTGTGACATACTAGTTCTGCCGAGACCCAAACATGTGGCAACTGAAGTTGCCTCTCCCACTAAATTCGCAGAGTATGCCGCGATGGGAAAGCCCATCCTCACGACGGATGTTGGAGATCCCGCGGAATTTGTCAGAAAGTACTCGTGCGGGATTGTGGTGAAGAACGATTCTCCCGAAGAGCTCCTTGAAGGCATGAGCCAAATGGCATCCAAGACAGAAAGCGAGCTTGATGCGATGGGAAAGCGGTCCAGAATCCTTGCGGAAGAGGAATTTGACTGGAAGCGTATTGGGGGCAGCTTAGATGCCGCGTTGACGCGGCTCGTCTAGGACTACTCTTTGCAGAACGTTCTTCATTCTACCGTGGATGTCCTCTGACACAAGGCTCAGCGCCGCCTTCGAAGTGTCTCTCTTCATCGTCTCAAGTCTGTCGGAGTCGAAGGCTAGCATATTGATCGCATCAGCCAGGCTTGAAGAACTACGTGGGTCGATTAGGATGCCGTTCACGCCGTCCACGACAAGATCGGCACAGCCCGAATTCTTCGTGACTATAGAAGGCACGCCAAAAACCTGTGCTTCTGAACATACTACTCCGAAAGCTTCTGCATGAGACGGCATTACATGGATGTCCGCCGCTGCATACAGTCTATGAAGAGTGAAGTCATCCACTTGGCCGAAGAACCTCGTTGTGTCCGGATGCTCTGAACAGAATTCCTTGACATAGGTTCTCATGGGCCCTTCGCCGATGAACAAGAACATCAAGTCATGATTCGCCACAGTGCATGTTTCTATCGCCTTTGTCAGCTCACGAATTCCTTTGTCTTCGGTCAGTCGTCCAACAAAAATAACCACTATTCTGGCAGTTAGTTGAAGCTCATGGCGAATGATCTCTCTGTTGGACTTGAGCCGGAATGAAGCATTCACGAGATTGCGGTCCGGGATTATGGGCATGATGGTGCAGTTCATCGGATTTCCGCCATTAGCGGTCAGGAAATCGCAACAGGTTCTACTGGATGGGATTAGGTGCGAAGCATTGGCTACAATCATTCTGACGAGTGGCAGGGAGAGACGGCCACTCATTGTGTTGCCACCCTCGGCAGTGATGTCAGCGACAAGAATGTATGGTATCCTGCGGAGACGGCACACAAGAGCCAGAATCCACATGGTCACGTCTTGATATCCATACATCAGGACTACATCAGGATTCCAATGCGCAATCCTCGAGAAGTCCGGGTTAAAGAATATGCGTTCAGAACTTCTTTCGCGTATTTTGATTCCAATTCCTTTCAAATGGATCACACGACTCTCTGTCCGTTGTGCGTCTCGAGCCCAGATTTGTCGTGTGTGGCGTCTTGTTCCTAGGATATAGACGCGCGTATCGAACTCCGGGTCTTTCATAAAATCCTCGAACAAAGACGCTCTGTAAGGCGGTAGAAAGTTGTTGACAATTGCCAGCTTGAGCTTCTTCACCGAAATCCCTTCGTCTGAGACTGCCCGTCTGCAGGTTGCTGCCAACTAGTGTGGCGAAACAGATTCATCAAGTATAATATGTACTGTTGGTGATGGCATCCTTTCCTTAAGTCGAGTGGGTGCGACAATGGAATCTCGATACAAGACAGAATCTTCAGAGAAGCTTAATGTGAGATATTGTCTCCGCATTCATGACCCCTGGCTTCGTTTGAAATGAGGCTAAGGTAACCCTCGGCTCCAACGCGCGGCGTGTGCCTCTCGAGATATACCTTCCTGGCTTTAGCGATTAGATTTCGCTGATCATCTCGTCCATTCCATGCCTCGACAAGCTTCTGCGCGAGGGAGTGGGGGTCTCCAGCTCGAAAGACGAGCGATCCACTTTCGGGAACTGAGATTTCTGGGAGTCCTCCTGCATCGGAGGAGATGACTGGCACTCCCCTTGCTAATGCTTCAAGCACGACTAGAGGGGCGTTCTCATACCAGATTGAGGGAATCACCAAGTATCCGACCCTTGACCATAGATCTTCAAGTTGGGCCTGAGCCAGAAATCCGTGAATGGATACGCGATTAGCGAGGCCCATGGTCTTCACTTTTGCCTCGACCGCAGTTCGCTGCGAACCCTCTCCCACCATTGAGAGTTTGTACTGATGTTGCCCTTGGGTCATTCTGAAAGCTTGAACGAGGGTCAAGGGGTCCTTATGCGGCTCCATAAGCCCAAGGTACAGTAGAGTATTCCTTTCACTCCTATTCTCACATCGGCCTGGATCGGGAACGAAGTTGCGCACGACTCGATCAACTTGAATTCCGTCGCGTTTCAACCTGTCGGCCGCAAAACAACTTGGAGCTGTCGCAATTGTCCTGCCTGGTAGCGATACAACTCTTCTGCCGTTGAGTCTCCAGAAATGTGGAGGCTTGCCCCAACGCAGAGCGCATACCGAACACAATGTGGGCTTGTCGCAGACATTTAGGCCTGGAAGCAACAAGTTGGATCGCGGGCAGACCAAATAGTAGTCATGCGCTGTATACAGCGACACCATATCAAGTGTCTCAATCGGCCTGCTGATGAATCCTCGCGTGTTGTTCCAGTGAATTACATCAATCTTGTTGTCGCGACATAGTCGCAGTAGTTCTCTCTCGGCTTTTCTCGAGCTTCCGAATGCAAGAACTCTACCCGCCTCCAGCCTGGGGCGTGCGGATTTGTAGGGGTGTGAGGCCACGTGCTGGTCTCTCGTGCATGAATCGTTTCTGCCGCCACTCTGTCCTCGCAGGAGGTTGTAAATGCTAGGATTGTGAAATACGTGAACCTCATGGCCCATTCTGGCCAATTCCTCCGAGAGGTGCTTGACGAAGATCGCGTCTCCGCCGATGTAGTATGGCGGATAGTGTGTCGAGACCATCATGAATCTAAGTGTCTCCATCTCATCCAGATCCTTCTAGTGTCAACTTGTTTAGGTATCGAACCTCACGGCACGGATATGCTCCGAACATACTTCACACTAGCACGTCGACGAGTATCACGAAAGTGCAGAAGGCCACCTCAAGCATCCAGAGTTTGTACACGATTGCCTTCTCCCCATTTTTGGAGTGCTTCATGATGAGGTGAGTAAGAGATTCAATCTTCCCGTGGTACTCTAGATATCCATTGGCAGACCGCGTGGAGTAGTTCTCCCCGCTGAATCCCCCTCTCAGCTTGAGGAAGAACTCTGCAATAAGTGGGATGAAGATGAAACCCGTCTGAAAATCAAGGCTCGATAACAATCCTGCTGCAGCAATGGTCGCGCCTGTGAAGAGCATCAAGGTATCCCCGGGGAAGATCTTGGCGGGATACCAGTTGAACCAGAGAAACGCAACCAACCCTCCCAGGATTGGAACCAGGAGATAGAGCCCGTCAAGTCGATCGTGCACAACACAGAGAACCACGAGTGTCGAAGTCATGATGATTCCGAGACCAGCGCCGAGTCCGTTGAACCCTTCGAGCATGTTCGCGGCATTTGCCGCGCAGGTCAGGGCAAAGGCGGCCACGGGTATCATCAGGTAACCCAGGTCGAACTCGGCTATGTGAGGGATGACGACATGCGTATCCACAGCGGTGGCAAATGGCAAAGCAAGCACGAACGGCAGGAACGCCTTCTGCCTCTGTCTCAGATTGAATATATCATCCATCATACCCACAAAAGCAGCTCCAAGGATTGCTGAAAGTGAGACGTTTAGTAGGTTGATGTCCGTGACCCCGTCAAATGCTACAATCACGCTCATCCCCGCGAAGAAACCTACAACGACCGGGATGCCCCCCATCTCAGCCACAACGGGTTTGTCGGGCTTGTTCAGGTCTCTTCCGACGATGCCTTTAGCCTTCAAGATGGGGATCAAGTAGGGAACGAAGACGAAGGTCGTGGCCAGCGATACGGCAAAACCGATGACGAGGGCAAGTGGATTGGCCAATCTAGGTCCCGTTTGATAGATTGCCGCGGTGTACTATTATTACCTTTCCAGATACATATGTACGAAGTTGTACATCGCGGATTGTCACATGAAATCGACAGTCGCCTTCCCATTTTCGAGATGAACCGCCTCAGTCGTCGTGGCCCGTCTCACCAGATGTGGGTCGTGCGTCGCAAGTATGACCGTCGCTCCGAACTCTCGTCTGGCGAGGTCTAGAGTCTCAATCACCCGTTGGGCATTCTCAGTGTCGAGGTTCCCGGTCGGCTCGTCCGCTAAGATGACCTTTGGATCATTTATCAGCGCACGGGCAACTGCGACCCTCTGGGCCTCTCCTCCGCTTATGGTATTTGGGTAAGCGCGTTGGATCTTGTCGAGTCCAAGAGATTTCAACAGGCCTACCACCTTTCCCGAATCCTGCTTCCTCGCGAATGTCAGGGGAAGCGCGACGTTCTCCTGAACTGTGAGGTCATCGAGGAGATTGTAGTCCTGGAACACGAAGCCGACCTTGTGGATCCTGATTCTCGCCAGATGGTCCTCAGAGGCCCCGACCAGTTGCTCACCATCGAGGAGGACGTCGCCGGAAGTCGGTCTGTCGAGCCCGCCCAGGATGTTGAGAAGAGTCGTCTTGCCACACCCGGATTTCCCGTAGATCACCGCGAATCCGTGCTCGGCAACCGCGAGATCGACACCGTCCAAGACCGCCTCTCGACCGTCAAACCTCTTCACGAGATTGCGAACCTCTACGACATCTCTTGGCATCTGGGCAACAAAACTGTGTGTGCGTCTATTAATCGTTTCGATTGTCTCAGGATCGGAGTGCACTAGCTGTCTAGGATTCGGGGCCGAAAACAACAAATCGCGAAGCCGCCTTTCCGGTCCGGGGTTTGATTGCAGGTCGGCTCGTGGGCGACGCCATCCATTTCCTCAGCCCTTGGCAGGGAGGTCGAGACCTGACCGACCTTGACGGCTGTTACAGGAAGCCACCCAGCAGCTCGATGAAGGTCGGGGGGCTCGAAGTGGGCATCTCGGGACTCGTGGAGATCCTCGAGAAGGGCCTGGAGCACATGGACGACAAGGACGATGACATCAGGCCCGTCCTTCTCGCGGAGCTGAAGGCCCGGAACTATGTCCCGTCGTCCGTAGAGAAGGAGTACATGACCGCCCTCTGGGCCGAGTACAAGAAGGCCAGGGCGCAGCGCCGCGAGGATGCTGCCCAGAGCTACAAGGGGATACCGAGGGACGCCATCCCGTGGTTCCCCAAGGTCGACCCGAAGAAGTGCTCCGGGTGCAGTTCGTGCGTCGAGTTCTGCTCCCAGGGCGTTTTCACGTTCGACGGCAAATCCCATGTGGCCAAGCCCTACAACTGCGTGGTCGGGAAGTCCAGCTGCAGGGCCTTCTGCCCCGAGAAGGCGATTTCGTTCCCTACCCACGCGGAGTTGAAGCGCATCATTCAAGAGCTGGGCGAGAAGTATAATGAACAGCGCTGAGTGAGACCATATGCCCTGCGAGTGCAGTTCTGCGAAGCCAGGATCGAAGAGGCTCGTCGTTGACGGCCAAGAGGTCGGCATCTCCGGCCTGGACGATATCGTGGCCAAAGGGCTCGAGGTTGTCGACCGGACGGACGCCGAGCAGAGGGAGGTCGTCCTTCGGGAGCTGAAGGCGAGGAACTACGTCCCCGAGGTGGCCGAGAAGGGGTACCTCGAGGCCGTCTGGGCCCGCTTCAAGCAGGAACGGGCGAAGAAGCTGGGCTGGATCGAGGAGAAGTATCACGGGATTCCGAGGGAGGAGATCCACTGGAACCCGACGATCGACCCCTCGAAGTGCACCTCATGCGGGGCGTGCGCGAAGTTCTGCCACCACGGGGTCTACACGTTCGACGACACCCCGCACGTCACGAACCCGTTCAGGTGCGTCGTCAGTTGCACCGGCTGCCAGAAGATCTGCAAGGAGGAGGCCATCTCGTTCCCGGGCCTGGTCGCCCTCCGCGAAGAGATGAAGACCCTGAGAAGGAAGTACGGCATTGTCTCGGAATAGCCATTCTTCAGAACACGTCTTCGGGACTCATTCGCGGTCGTAGGTCGGCGACTGTATCCTGCGCATGAGGGCCTCGACATCGTTCAGGGGCTCGCTCTTCTTCCCATTGATCTTAGTGAGCACGTTGCCGAAGTCCCAGTCATCGCTGAGGCCGTAGAACTTCATGTTCCCGCGGGTCGAGTGCACCTTGATGATGCCTGACTCGAGCAGCCTGCGGACCGCCTTGTGGACGGTCGGCCTGGAGACCTGCGTGGCCCTTGCCAGCTCGCTTATGTTGAAGTCGGAGGGAGAACTCATGAGCTGCTCGATGATCCGCAGCTCGCTCGTGTCGCCTAGGACACCTCGGAACGGCGCTGCCGTTGCCTCCGGTTCGGGCTCCGTCGAATGCCTCCCCCTCTACCCTGCATCGGCATCAGGCATAAAACTACTTTGACGTCAATCCCGCGTGATATCTGGCGTACTGACCCCCTACGGTAGGTCATAGCTCCTTCTTGTGGGTGCCCAGCTCGGAGGACCGCTTGGCGGCGACCTCGACGGCGTCTATGAGAAGGGCCTTCAGGCCGTTCTTCTCGAGAGAGTGCAGGGCGCTTATGGCGGTCCCTCCAGGCGAGGTCACGAGGTCCTTCAGCTTTGCGGGGTGCTCCTTGGTCTCCTTTATCAGCTTTGCGGAGCCGATCAGGGTCTGTACGGCGAGGGAGTTCGCGATGTCCCTGGAAAGCCCGACCTTCACTCCCGCGTCGGAGAGGCCCTCGAGGATCTGGAACACGTACATGGGCCCGGTGCCGCTCAGGCCGGTCACCGCGTCCATGAGGTCCTCGTCGACGTCGACGACCATCCCCACGGATTCGAATATGTGCTTCGCGGTCGCGCGGTCCTGTTCGGTGGCGTTGCTTCCGAGGCATATGGCCGTCGCCGCCTCGCGCACGACAGCGGCGATGTTCGGCATGGCCCTGACGACCGGCACCTTACCCCCGAGCCGCTTCTCTATCGTGCTGGTGGAGATGCCGGCCGCCACGGAAATGACCAGCTTCGAGTCCTTCATGGCAGGCTTGATCTCGTCGAGCACGTGCCCCATTATCTGGGGCTTGATCGAGAGGAGGATGACATCCGCCCACGTGGTGGCCTCGACGTTCGAGTGGGAAGTCTTGATTCCTTTGGCAGAGTTCCTGATGGCCTCGAGCTTCTCCTTCAGGGGCTCGGCTATCATGATCCTGTCGGGCTGAGCCCAGTTCGTCTGCAAGATGCCCCTTGCGAGGGCCATGCCCATGTTGCCCCCACCGATCACCGCGATGCGCTTCTTCTCCATCTCGCGTCCTTCCTGGATGCTCTGGAGTGCGACCATGAGGGAGGTACATAATGAATATTGTGCAACTATGGTCATTCGGGAAGGCGGCCTCTGGATTGGGTCGCGTTCGCTCGAACCTTCATGAGGCCGCGAGTGTATCCGGTCTCTGGAGATTCCGCTCTGATGGCGAAGGTGAAGGTCGGATCCATCGTGACCTGTCCGCACTGCGGATTCAGCAGTTCGGAGATCATGCCTACTACATTCTGCTTGATACGCTACCAGTGCAAGAACTGCCACGCCATCTTGGTCCCGAAGGAAGGGGACGACTGCGTCTTCTGCTCATGGGGCGACACGAGATGCCCCGCGCAACAGGAGGGGCCGCCCAAGGACTCGTCGAAATTCATCCTCGAACAAAAGCACTGAATCCCTCAAGTTTCTCTCAAGTGTAAGGGGTCATCTACGCAGGGTCCTGAACGTGTTCATGTTGTTGCGTGCTCCGGGTATGCTGGAACAGTTGGATTTTCCTTGGCCATCTCGTTTGACAATTGTCATATTCGAAAGCCTCCCGAACGCATCCGGGAGGAATATCAGGTTCGAAAACTAGGATTGGTGCGAAACGAGGTGGTCACATACAGAGAGTCTTGAAGCGAGGATCGAGCTACAATGAGTGGCTTCTGCACAGGAAGGAGTTTGAAGCGAGAGCGCGGAAGAGGCTGGCGGGCATGGCGATACAGATAGGCGCCATCGTGGTCGTGACGGTGTTCATGATCACTTCAGCCGCACCATCGGCGATTGCGGCACCGGCACCGGCGCCGACGGCGGCGCCAACAATACCGGGGACGATCAACCCGCTCAGCATTCCCAAGTGGGTGAATCAGATCACGGGGCCGCCACCGGTCTACACGCCGACCGTCATAACGGACGCGAACGATAACGTTCTGTCTCACGAGTACACGGTCGAGATGACGACGGGCACGCAGCAGATACTCCCGGCGCCTCTGCCCACGACTCCCGTGTGGTGGTACCAGGGACAGGCCCATGATGCCGTGACGGGAGCAGACCTCGGAGTCGTCGGCAACAGTCCTGGCGCAACTTTCGAGGCGGTCAGAGGAATCCCGGTCGATGTGACCTGGGTCAACAACATCAATGTGCCACAGCCGTTCGCGGTCGACCCGACCCTGCACTGGGCGGACCCGAACAACCTTGGAATGGTCATGGCGCCGTTCCCGCCATACCCGCCTGGATACCCGCAGGCGCAGTCGAACGTCCCGCTGGTCACTCACCTCCACGGAGCCGAGGTGCAGTCGACGTCGGATGGCGGCCCAATAGCCTGGTGGACCGCATCAGGGACTCATGGCTCCTCCTACTACACTGAGAAGCCGACTGCGGCCAATGCCGCCGTGTACCACTACCCGAACGCCCAGATTCCCACGACACTGTGGTACCACGACCACGCTCTGGGCATCACGCGGCTCAACGTCATGTCCGGACTAGCAGGGTTCTACCTGCTCAGAGATCCAGCCGACACGATTGCCCCGTTGCTGCCGAGCGGACAGTACGAGGTCCCGCTCGCGATCCAGGACAGGACATTCAACACCGACGGCTCCCTGTGGTTCCCGAGCGTAGGAATCAACCCGACGATTCACCCGTACTGGTTCCCCGAGTTCTTCGGAAACACGATCATGGTGAACGGCCTGGTATGGCCGAACATTAACGTCGACCAAGGACAGTACATGTTCAGGTTGCTTGACGGGTCGAACGCGAGGTTCTACACTCTGTGGATGGGCAACGGCATGCCGATGACGGTGATCGGGTCTGACGGAGGCTACTACAAGGCCCCGGTCGTCACGACGAAGCTGACGATCGCGCCCGGCGAGAGATACGTCATCCTCCTCGACTTCTCGGGAATGGCAGCGGGCACGAAGGTCGTGATGATGAACAACGCGAAAACCCCGTATCCTGGAGGATCCCCCACGCAGGGGGCGACGACTGGCCAGGTCATGCAGTTCACCGTGACGGCGAACCCTGGGTTCGCCCCTCAGGTCCTGCCCGCCGCCCTGAATCCGACGCTGGTCGGGGCGTGGCCGACACTCCCGACGCCGACGAAGACCCGGATCCTCACGCTCTACGAGGATGCTGGGCCTCTCGGCCCTCTCGCGGCATACCTGAACGGACAGATGTGGGATGCTCCGATTTCCGAGTCCCCGACCCTCGGGTCGACCGAGGACTGGCAGATCGTCGACATGACCATGGACGCCCACCCGATACACACGCATCTCGTGCAGTTCCAGCTGGTGAGCCGACAGAAGGTCGACACAATGGCATATCAGACCGCTTGGCTCGCTCTGAACGGAGCGCCTCCCTACATGATGACCCCGACGGAGCTCTCCTGGACGCCCTACATCAAGGGCAAGTCGATTCCTGCGACGCCCATAGAACAGGCGTGGAAGGACACGATCCAGGTGCTGCCGGGCGAGGTGACCACGTTCAGGATCAGGTTCGCCCCGAACGATGGGAGTGCGGAGTTCCCGTTCGATGCGACCGTCGGCCCGGGATATGTATGGCACTGCCACATCCTGGACCACGAAGACAACGAGATGATGCGGCCGTACATCGTGCTGCCGGCTGTGTAGAGGCACGACGGATAAAACCCAGCAAAACCCCTTATCAGCATTTTCTCCCCGGCGCGGAGAACATATGCGATTGTTCATGTACGCCCAGCCCGTTATGCACGGCATGCGTGCCCGTGGTCTGTTTACGATTCTCGGGGTTTTCGTAGCGTTGCTTCTCATTGCGCTGTCCCTCAAGGCGAGCACCCAGGAGTCCAACTGGGTGCTCGCGCAAGCCACTGGCCTCAAGCCGGTTGCGGGCTACATCTATATGGCTGATGGGACGACGCCTGCGGCAGGTGCAACAGTGGTCGTGACGATGTGGAACGGAACGACACTCCGTTCTACGTTGACCACGACCTCGGATTCGACGGGGTTGTACGCGGTCACCTTCGGATTCGGGTCCGCATCCTGGGAGGTCGGAGACCTCATTGTTGTCGGGGCGACCCTGGGATTTGAAGTCGGGGAGGCAAACGCGGTCGCGGACAGCTCGCCCATCCAGTACATCAATGTGGTTGTCGGAACCGCCATCCCGGAATTCGGCGCGCCGATTGCGCTCGTGACGGCGGCTGTAGCTATCGTCGTCCTGGCTGCAATCAGACGGCGTTCATGACGGCATCGAAGTTTGCGACCAGTGGCTCTTCCATCCAATCCTCCCAAAGGCATTTAGCACCCGCAATGAGATGCGCTGTTTGGAATGTCACCTCGACCGCGGCGAAACGCTCCTCGCGACGATGGTTCTCCCGATGCGAGGAGCGAGCTCGAAAGGGAGCTCGAGAGGCTCAGCCAGGAGACGGAGACGGATAAGCTGCTCGAGTCGCTGGAGACGGAGCTGAGGGACTGGGCCCCGAAGGACGACGAGAAGGAGGCCGAAGAGGTGATCGACAGGCTCAATCGTCGTCTCATATCGAGATCCGTGTTCAGGGAAAGCCTGGAGGCAGGCTATCACGAGGAGTCCCTCGACATGCGGCCGATGGAATCCGAGGTGCGCAAGGGCCTCGAGGAGCTGAAGAAGCTCATCGAGCTCGGGAAGCAGCCGCCCAGGAAATGACTCACGGGCTGACGTTCAGCCACAGGTGCACTTCTCGGTACGCGTCCTGCTGGGTGAGAGGCTCGCCGTCGAGATACAGCAGGAACTGCAGCTTCCACTCGCCACTCGAGGGCACCGTGAAATTGAATGTCTCGTTGTAATAGTCAAGATGGTTCAGGGTGAAGTTCTGGGCGATTCCGAGGTTGGGGTACAAGTCGTGCGTCTGAGACCAGTCAATACCATACGACCCGACGGCCGTGCTGTTGTCCGAAGTGTTCGTGATGATGATCAGCAGCGTGTATGACCGCTGCTCGTGCTCGAATGAGCCGACCGACAAGAGGACCGTCGCGTTCTCTCCGGCCGTCAGGTTGCCGGGGTAGTCGGTGGCCTTTCCGCCGGGCCCCAGAAGTGCCAGCTGCGTGAACCTCTCGCCGACTCTCGGTGTCGTTACGGCCCAGGCGAGGACGACCACGGACGCGACGAGCATCACGACGATGCCGATTGTCAGAGCCTTATCCACCATCGGCATCCCCTGCAGGCTGAGGTTGACGTCGAGGACGATCGCGAAGCGCTCGTCTACGGGAAGTCTCGTCCGGCGGTACCATGCGGCGAGCGATGCGCCCACGATGAACGCCGATACCGCGGCGAGTATCGGATTGAGTCGGATGCCCCACGGAGTGAAGTTGAGTCCCAGGCCGATCAGCGGTACGATGGCGATGCTGAGGCCGAAGCTGAGCGCGACCCGCTCGATCGTGTCGATCTGGTCGTTCTCCGGGAAGAGGGCCGCGGTCGCGGCGTATCCCGGCAAGAAGAGGATGAAAACAAGTCCGAGGATCTGTCTGATCAGGCTGTCCCCGACGAAGACGACCAAGGCGACGAGAATCATCGCGAGGGCTATGCATACCACGAGATCGTAGGGCCGTTCCCTGATCTCGAGATGGAACCTCCTCTGTCCTGCAGTGCCTTGTCCCATCAGCGCAAACCCCTCGGAAGCGTTGGGAAGAGAAACTAGCTCGGCGTATATGAAATGCTCCATGTGGATTGGGACGGCTGCAGCGATGCCACTGTTTATATCTCGCACAGGGGCTATCGCGTGGCGGAAGTCAGGCGAGGAAGTCACATGCTGGTGTCCCACAAGGTCTTCATCGCTCTCCTTATCTGGACAGTTATTAGCATCCTGGTCTCGCTCTCGGCAGGCGTGGAGGTGCTGGCCACGCTCGTCCTCATCGGCCTGCTCGTGACACGTGAGCTGACCGACGGATTCCTCCCCGCTGACCTGCGTTCGAAGGTGGACTTCTTCGTCTATGCAGGACTGGTCCTCTTCGTGGTCGTCGTCGTCAGGCGGGTCTGGACCATACTGGATTGACCTCAGCCGTTCTTCTCATCGACCGCTTTGATCGCGGCCGCGTGGCGTCCGTGCTCCTTGACGACGTAATGCAGCACCCCGGGCCTCCAGTCGGGGTGGCGCGCAATCAGCTCCGTCTCGAGATGCTCTGTCGGAGTCACGGGCGTGCTTGGCGACCTCTTCGTCCATCCGAGAAGAATGCTCACGGCCATCGCGTACACGTTCTTCGCCCTCTCGACCATGAACGCGACTGCCATGTCCACGTAGTCCGTCGCGATCCACAGGACGAGCAGGAAAGCGAGGACGATTATGACCGCTTTCGCCTGGTCGCTGACAGAGTTCGAGAAGTTGAGCGTGACGGCGACGGGGTTGAAGAAGTCCCTATGGTTCTCGTCGAAGAACACAGAGGACCGGCCGGTGCAGATCTCCGATACCAGGTTCTCGTCCAGGGCGGAGTTGTTGAGGTACTTCGCCATTCCGTTGATGAGAACGCTCGGGTCTGCGAGCATGACTATCGTGCCGTTCCCAAGCTTCTCCTTCACCATCATCGGGAACGGCCCGGTCCTCTCGCCGGCATCCCGCTCCCTGTTCCCGTTGGAGTCCTGCCAGCTGGCAATCGACGTGTACGCGAGAACCGATGTCGTGGATGCGTTGACGGAGATCGACGACGGGTAGTTCAGAAGAAGGCTCGAGACGTTCTTCGTGAGCGGGTCCGGCCTCAAGTCGAAGCACACGGAGAACTCCGGCTTCTTGTCGAACGCGAGGTCCATGACGAGGCTTCCGGAGATGCGCGAGGTCGCGCCCATCCCCTGGAGCAGCTGGTTCCCGGTCCCGAAATCGTCGGCTAGGAGCAGGATCCCTCCAGCTCTCACGAAATCGCCCGCGATCCTCGCTTCCTCGCCGGAGAACCCGCGCGTGGGGCCTATCACGACGAGGGCGCTCTCAGAGGGATCGAGCGCCAGCTGGTCAAAGCCCAGCTGGACGACATCAATATCGGTGCCGGTGGCCCGCGTCGCGAATGACGGTGCGAACTTCCCGGACTTAAATGTCGAGATGGCGAGCTCACTCGTTCCGTTCCATCCGGAGTTGAATATCGAGAAGTCCGCGGTCGTCGAGATGGCGGGAGTGACTAGCGTCAGGGAGAGCAGGAGCACTGACAGGATGAGCGCCGCGGTGGCGACGTATCCCCGTTTCAGCTTACTGCGCAGTCTCAACACCTCCGGTCCTTATTCCGTCTATCTCGACGCTCATGCGCACGGAGTCGACGTCGGTCAGCGCCGCTCCCGAGTAGAACGCCCTCTCGAAGAGCACGGTCACCCGCTCGACGCTCTCCTTCGGATACCCGAGTGTCCTCAGGAGGCGGGCGACCTCCCAATGGGTCATGTCCTCGGTGATCGTCACCCTCCTCTTTCGCTGCAGGAACTCCAGCAGCAGGTTGTACAGCCATACGATTCGGCCGTTCGGATCCCTCGGCCCTTCGTAGGTCGGCCAGTCGTTGTACGCATCTGTCGGCGAGACCCCCGCTGCGAGAGCGCCTCCGGATGCGCCCTCCGCAATCGGAATGGCGACAGTATCACGTTTCGGGGCTGCCACACGCGCTTTCCGGGCCTGGAGGGTCTTCACCATCATCGCGAGGACGGCCAGCATGAGCAGCCAGAAGTAGTACGCGTAGGGCCCGAAGAACAGATAGGGGATTGTCTCGTCAGGACCCATGTTCCATCCAGGAAAGAACGGGAAGAACGGATACCCGCCCTGACGGAGCTTCGTCATGGCGAAGACCACGCTAGCGTCGCAGTATCTCCAGATAGTTCCGTGCTCCATGAACGCCGCTCGGAGAGTATGTGTTCCCGCGCTGAGGTTCGTGCTCGGGAGGTAGATTGCGAACTCGGCCTGCGCGTCCGTGGTCACGTTCATCACGAGCGTGTCGTCCACGAACAGCGCAATCTTCTGGTGTGCAAGGGGTTGGGAGAGGTTGGCGAGCAGCTTGCCGGATCCGAGTATCTTGTAGCCGGGCATGAACCGGTCCGCGAACAGCTCCAGCTCGAGGTGCGTTGGGACGCTTATCTCGAGCGACAGGGGGCCGGCGGCGCTGGAGGCGTACGGAAGGACTCCGCTGTATGTTGCTGTGAACGAGTGGAGGCCGAATCCGAGCTGAGCTCCGGTGAACGACAGGGCGGACCTGCCGTTGGCGTCTGTCGTTGTAGCGTGACTCCTCCCGGACACCTCGATCAGGCACTCGGCCCCGGGTATTGCCTGACCGTGCACATCCTCCAGGGCGATGGTCGCCCTAGTCGTCTCGTTGATGTTCATATCATCTCTGTCGAGCTCAAAGGTCAGCACGGTCGGCACAAGCAGGACGGTGATGGTTATGTTGTCCGAGTACAGCTGCGTGTAAGGGGTCACCGCGGTGGCCGTCATCGTGTGCTGTCCGAGAAACGAGGCGTTGATCTCCAGTCTTATGGCGAAGGAGTAGGTGCCGTTCTGTCTGGTGGTCGTGCCTATGATCTCCTTTCCGTCCCAGAGAACGTGAACCAGGTGGTTGGCGCGGAACGAACCATTGTAGTAGAGGTACCCCCCACCGACTATCCTCTCGCCTAGATACACAGTCGTGTTCTCCACCCAGAGGAGGAGGAAGGATCTCTCAGGCCCCCACGGCACGTCGTTGTGGATGATGGGCTCGATTTCGGCGATGGTTTGGCTGAGCATGTCTCTGAGCTTCTCGATCAAGGGCCTCAGGGAGTTGGGGGCGAATGGGGTCTTCTCGCTGACGACCATGCCCGTTATCGTTCCCGCGGACACGAGCATTACATCGATCGTGCTGTTCATTCTCTCCGTCAGAGAGAAGATTGTCGAGACAATCTTGAGCGCCTCCACAAGTTTCGCATCGCTCATGTTGTCAAGGTCCTTTAGCGAAGTCAAGAGAGTGCGCGCATCCATCAGGTCGGTCTCCAAGTCCGAGAACGATCCCATCTGCGAGCGGAGGTGCAGGAATGGCGGAAGGAGGTCGGAGAGGTCCTCGTAACTCCCGGCGACGTTCTCTATCTTCGAGAGGACCTGGTTTGCTGGAGCGAGTATTCCATCAACCATCGCGAGGTACTCATCGGCGCTCGCCATGCTCTGGTTGTAGAAGTCCTCGAGCGCGCCCTCCGACGCGCGGATCGAAGTGTTCAGGAGATTGATGACTGTGTCCAGGTTCGGGTTCGCGAGGTCATAGTTCTCGTGGGGGATCTCAGCCTTCGCCATACCCGAAGCGCCGATTGTGCCAGCGAACAACCCCAGGATCAGGACAGCGCAGAGTCTCACGGAGGCCGTTCGCCGGCGGGGTAACATCACCATTCGCGCAGCTCCAGCGTGTAAACGACATTGTCGTTGGAGTTGTCAACGCTTTCGATTAGCACGGCCTTGCCCGTCGCCCTCGCAGCGGCAGTGAGCAGGCATGAGCACCCTATGCAGGCCATTTGCCTGCAGGCGTCGGGCCTTTCGTGACGCACTGTTCTGCAGGCGCCGAGAAGGTCCTTGTACTCCACCCTCAGAATGGTTCTGCCATCGCGTTCTTTGAAGTGGAAATCGCGCATGACGGACATACCGTGCTTCAGCATCTGCATGGTGCCTTCTGTCGCTTCAATGCCGGCATCTTTGATTCCTGTGCCCAGGTCCTTCTCAATTCGGTCGAGAAGCCGGGCTCCCAGAGGCTCGAGGAGGAGGCCGGGCGAAGAGCCATCCTTGCCGGGAGACAGCGCAAGATCCTGTGAGAGGGCCGTCGGAAGAACCGTCTCTCCTCTTCCGCCGGGAATGAACACTCTCTCGCTGGAGAGGCCATGCTTCGCAGGAAGGTAGACCGCATTGCCTTGCAGATGCAGCGCCCCGATGATGTTCTCCCCTGCGGCAGCTGCGGAAGTCATCTCGTCCTCTGTGACCCCCCTCGGCGAGCTCGCTTCTCCGAGCACTGCCACACCGAACATACCGAGGAACGCGAATCCTATCCCCGCGATTGCGCCGAGGTTTCTCTGGTCCTCGAGTTGCGATATTCTCTCCTGCAGCGCCGGGTCGGGGGTCTCCCCGATCTTGATGAGCTCCGCGTGTGCGTTCAAGGCAATCAGCATGAGGCCGAGGCCCGTGAGCGCAATCGCTATTGCTAGGGTCCTCCCAGCGGTGAGCGACACTTTTCTTCCCAGAATCCGGAACTTCATGGACATTCCGGCAATGGTCTGGAGGCTTAACTTACTTTTCTGACTATGCCGGGCATTAGGGGAGTGTTGGAGCTGTGCCGGGGTGCTCCTGAAGGACTCGCTGATAAGTTGGTTTTCCATATGATTCTCGGATAGTTCCGGCTAGATCGTGTTGGGTTCGTCTGACGCTTTGTCGCGGGAAATGTCGTCCGGCATTATCGAATTTGGTAGGTAACTATCCCTCCTTGGCTGTATGAAACATGGCCGTGCTACGGGGTGTCAATGCGCACAGATATGCTCAATTAACGGCGCATTTTTGCCGCCGGGGAATTGCGATTTTCGAAGCGGTTCTGGACGGAGTCAGTAGGGGCAAACGTTCATATTCCGAGTGTGTCATGCCGCTTGCTGGCGCGCACCGAAAAACCACACTGACATCGGTGTAAACTGATTTTGAAATGTGCCGAGCCAAGCAGGGGGGAGTGGCGCCAAAGAGAGGGAGGAGAATCGGGATGTCTCATGTACGCGAAGCGGACGGCATCGGTGCCGTCCACACAACGAGAGTGCTTGCACGGCTACTGGCCGTACTGGTCGTCTTCATAATGGTCTCCACCGCCTTCGTGGCGGCGCTGGCCAATGCTGAAGGCGCACCGGAAGTATGGACTTCGAAGGACGAGTACTCGCCTGGCGAGACCGTCGAGATCTATGGAGGCGGTTGGGTCAAATGGGTCCCAGTGACTGTGACCATATCGCATCCAGATCTTGTTGAGAAGTCGTTTGTAGTGATTCCGGATTTGTACGGCAGATTCGTCTGCACTGATTATGTGGCTGAGCTTGTTAAGGATTATTCGACCGCGGTGACCGTCACCGCGACGCAGGTCCTCGAGAATGGGGACAGTGTCGCGACGACTCACTTCTACGATCCGGCAGCCTACATCGAGGGCTGGACCCTGTTCCCGCACCAGCGCTGGACAACCGGCGATCTGAAGGGCTGGAACGAGGGCGACAGCGTTCCGATGATGGTCGTGATCAACAAGAAGCAGTTGCACGGTTCGAACGAAGTGACGATGACGATCGGCGTCGATATGTACAACAAGACGCCGTCAATGGCGTACGGGATCGACTATCTGACAGAGTACTGGACGAATCCTCCAGTTGCTCCGTTCAACACTTACACCAACTCATCGCAGCCGTTCTATGTGGACCCCGCTGAGGGAACGCTCAGCGACGTCCAAAGAGAGGCGAACATATACGACGAGGGCCGGAAGCTCACCGAGCAGGTCTGGAGTTTCACATTCACTTTCGCAGACGGCTCGACAAGGGCAATGGTCCGGTTCGGCGCACACCTCGCGGTGACGAACCTCGACGAGGGAATACGCGGCGCGTCGTATTGGCCGGGCGAGTCGCTCCATGTCCGGATCGTCGAGATGAACCCGGACGTGAACAACGGCAATCGGGATGTCCCGATCTCCGTGAAGGAGCTGACGGGACCGCCCGAGCTGGAGCTCATGAAGGAGTGCGACCCGGAGGTCGTGCTCGAGGGTGACACTATAACATTCACCGTCCACTGGATGAACACCGGCGGAGCGCCGGCGTACTGCGCGAAGCTCTGGGACGAGCTTCCGCTAGATGCGGTCGAATTGGACCCAGATTCCTTCCTCTACTGGGACACGACCAACCCAACACCGATGACCCCGTTCCCTGGGCCGGTCACGACATCCACCGGCTGGGAGTGGGACATCGGGTATGTGCCGGCTGCGCAGGACGGAGTGCCATTCGAAGCGTGGCTCTCATTCGAGGCCACGGTGATAACGTCGGAGACGGGCTGGTACGAGAACTGGGTATACCTATCGTATACGGACAACCACGGGAGTTCGTTCCCGACACTGAGCGCGGAGTGCGAATTCTACATCCCGCCGCCGCCCTCGATTGAGGTCGTCAAGAGCGGGCCGTACTACGCGCACGACGGTGACGTTATTGAGTATACTTACGTAGTCACAAATACTGGCCCGGCCGACCTGATACACGTCGATGTTGTAGACTCGATCATCGGGACGATTGCGACGGACCTGTCGATTGAGGCGGGAGACTCCGTGACCCTGACGGCGACATACACGGTGAAGTCCACGGATCCGAGCATTCTCGAGAACACGGTCACCGCGTCCGGCGAGGACGAGTACGGCCGTGAAGTCATGGATGACGACTCGTGGACCGTTCTGATCTTCAGGCCGCACATCGACATCGAGAAGAGCGTCAGCATGGAATGCGCGAAGGCGGGCGAGACCGTATGGTACACGCTCGACTGGATCAACCCTCCCGAGTGGGAGACCACGCTCTACAATGTGACGATCAAGGACTCGTTGCTCGGCGACTATGAGATAGGAACTCTCGCGCCCGGAGCCACGGGCCAGCTCGTTATACCGTACGTGGTCACTGATGCCTGGGACCCGCTCATCAACACCGTCGAGATCTCTGGCGAGGACTGGATACACGGGATCGCAACGGATTCGGACAGCGCGAGTGTCGATGTCGTCCACCCGATGGTACAGATATCGAAGACCGCGGACAAGGCCTGCGGGCTGCCGGGAGAGGCCATCACGTACACGATAACTGTGACCAACCCGAGTGCCGCAGACGTGTGGCTGAACGGTTCCTACGGCGACAGCGTCCTCAAGCTCGAATGGACGTTCGAGGACCTGAAGCCTGGCGAGAGCGTCTCGCAGGTGATTCCGACCACGATTCCAGACACCGACCCGTTCGTCAACTCCGCTTGGGTGACGGCACGCGACCACCAGGACCACGTCGTTCAGGCGACTGCGTCCTACAAGGTCGACGTGGTGCACCCGGACGTCGAGATCACCAAGGACGTCGACGAGCACTGCGGAATGCCGGGCGAGACTGTGACGTTCACGATAACCGTGACGAACCCGGCATGCACCGACGTGTGGCTGAACGGCACGGTCTATGACCCGCTCTTGGGCGGACCGTGGGCATTCAGCAACCTGAAGCCCGGCGATACCTTCGTGCTCGAGCTGCCGTATGTTCTGCCGGACAGCCCGACTGAGATATTCAACACTGCATCCGTCGAGGCCTTCGACCACCAGAACCACAAGGTCACGGCTACAAGCAAGGAGGTCAGGGTGGACGTCGTCCACCCGGACGTCGAGATCTCGAAGGAGGCTAGCATGCCGTGCGCGGCCGTCGGAGAGAGCATCACATGGACGATCACGGTGACGAACCCGGCCACAGCCGATGTCTGGTTGAACGGGACTGTCACCGACGATGTGCTCGGCCAGACTTGGGAGTTCTTCAACCTGAAGCCGGGCCAGTTCATCGAGTTCACATACACGCAGGTCATGCCTGAGGGACCGACCGAGATCATCAACACGGCGACGGTCTCAGCAACCGATCACCAGGATCACGAGGTCACCGCGACGAGCAACGCCGTGAGGGTAGACATAGTGCACCCGGACGTCGAGATCACGAAGAAGGCGAGCATGCCGTGCGCGGGCGTCGGCGAGGAGATCACATGGACCATAACGGTGACCAACCCGGAGACGGCCGATGTGATGCTGAACGGCACGGTCACGGATCCGATGTTCCAGAAGGCCTGGACCTTCAACAACCTGCAGCCCGGGGAGTCCGTCGACTTCACCTACGATCAGATCATGCCTGAGGGACCGACGGAGATCATCAACACCGCATATGTCGAAGCGACGGACCACCAGGACCATGTCGTGAGGGACGCGAGCGGGCCGGTCCGCGTGGACATCGTGCACCCTGATGTGAAGATCACGAAGAGCGCGAGCATGGCGTGCGCGGCCGTCGGCGAGGAGATCACGTGGACCATAACGGTGACCAACCCCGGCACGGCGGACGTCATGATCAACGGGACGGTGGACGACTCTGTGCTCGGCAAGAGCTGGTCGTTCACGAACCTCGCGCCTGGCCAATCGGTTGACTTCACCTACACGCAGGAGATGCCCGAGGGACCGACCGAGATCATCAACACGGCGACGGTCGTAGCGACCGACCACCAGGAGCATGAGGTCACCGCGACGAGCAATGCGGTCAGGGTGGACATCGTCCACCCGGCCGTCGAGATCACGAAGGTCTCGGACAAGCCCTGTGCGGCGGTCGGCGAGCTCGTGACATACACGATAACCGTCACCAACCCGGCTTCGGCCGATGTCTGGCTGAACGGGACCATTTCCGATCCCGCGCTCGGCGAGAGCTGGACGTTCATGAACCTCGCGCCTGGCGAGCAGGTCATCAAGACGGCGACGATACCCATGCCGTTCGGGCCGACAGAGTTCATCAACACGGCGACCGTTACGGCGAAGGACCACCAGAATCACGTCGTGTCTGCAAGCGCCTCGGTCAGGGTCGACATCGTCCACCCGGACATAGAGATCACGAAGAAGGCGAGCATGCCGTGCGCGGCCGTCGGCGAGGAGATCACCTGGACCATAACGGTGACCAACCCAGCCACGGCGGATGTGATGCTGAACGGCACGGTCACGGACCCGATGTTCCAGAAGACCTGGACCTTCAACAACCTGAATCCGGGAGACTCGGTCGACTTCACCTACGATCAGATCATGCCCGAGGGACCGACGGAGATCATCAACACCGCATATGTCGAAGCGACCGACCACCAGCAACACGTAGTGAGGGCCGCCAGCGAGCCGGTCCGCGTGGACATCGTGCACCCGGATGTGGAGATCACCAAAGTCGCTGACCAATACCTGGCCCACGACGGCGACGTGATAACCTATACGATAACCGTCTACAACCCGGCGACCGCGGACGTGATGCTGAACGGCACAGTCGACGACACGATGTTCGGCGACGGTGTGCTTTCGTTCACATATCTGGCCCCGGGAAACTCGGTATCGGCAACAATGACCTACACTGTCTTGGCCACGGACCCTGAGACCATCGAGAACAAGGCGACCGTGACGGCGACCGACCACCAGGACCACGAGGTGACCGCGGAGGCCACATGGACCGTGCAGGTCCTCAGGCCTGACATAGACGTCACGAAGATCGGGCCGGTCGAGGCCGAGGTCGGCGAGGTCATAACGTACTACGTCAACGTCACGAACACCGGCAACTGCGACCTGTTCAACGTGAGCGTCCAAGACACGCTCGGCGGAGAGCTCGGGCCTATCGCTATCCTGCTGAAGGGCGAGACGAAGCATCTCACATACGACTACATCGTCCCAAGCGGACCCGGCACACTGGACAACACTGTCGTCGCGAAGGGCGAGGACAGGCTGCATCTGTGGGTCGACGACAAGGCCGACTGGCAGGTCATCAAGCTGGCCGTGGTCATGGGACTGAAGGCGGCCGACTACAACGCGAACGGCATTTACGACGTTGGCGAGCCGGGCCTCATGAACTGGCTGATCGTGCTCGAGGGAACTGATGCCGACGGGCCCGTCTACAAGACGACCCTGACGGACAGCTTCGGAGAGTACGAGTTCACCCGCCTGAAGCCGGGGACCTACACCGTCAGCGAGACGATGCTGCCCGGATGGCACAACTTCTCGGCCCTGAGCTACGCGCTCACGCTCGACAGCGGAAGCCTCGAGGTAAGGGACTTCCTCAACATGCCGTACGGCACAATCTCGGGCTACAAGTTCCTGGACCTGAACATGAACGGCGTCTGGGACGACGGCGAGGAGGCCATTCCAGGCTGGGGCATAAGCCTCTCCGGGACGACGATCGGAGGACTGCCAGTCATCGAGTCCACGACAACGGACGCTGACGGGGCGTACTCGTTCGTCGACCTGATGCCAGGAGTGTACTTCGTGTCCGAGGAGACGAGGGACGGCTGGTACGCGACCACGCCGACCATGCTCACGGTCGATGCGGGATCGCTCGACCCGTTCGTCGTGACGGACCAGGACTTCGGCAACGTACCGCTCGGCGAGATCTCCGGATTCAAGTGGCTCGACGAGAACATGAACGGCTACGAGGACGGCACGGAGCCGAAGCTCGGAGGCTGGACCATAGTTCTCGACGGAGTGCAGACCGACGGCATGCCTGTGCACAAGGAGACGGTCACCGGACCGACGGGCTACTATTACTTCAGCGGACTGAAGCCCGGCGTCTACACGGTCTCAGAAGTGCTCAAGGAGGGCTGGAAGAACATCACGCCTCTGTCCAAGGAGATCACCATCATACCCGGGTCCGAGGTCACATGCGCCAAGTTCGGCAACGTGCCCTACGGATGCATCCAGGGATGGAAGTTCCTCGACTGGGACATGGACGGCACGAAGGACGGGGACGAGCCCGGCATAGAGGGCTGGAAGATGACCCTGACGGGCTACCTGAACGACGGGCCGACCCCGTACGGAATGGACGGGACGCCCGTCGGGCCGATCGATGTGTTCACGGACGAGGACGGCGCGTGGCAATTCTGCGACCTGTTGCCCGGCATATACTTCGTGACCGAAGAGAGCAGGGAGAACTGGTACCACACGACCCCGCTGACGCTGAGCTTCCAGATCACGCCATGGCACTTGGAGGAGACTGAGTGCGGCATGATCATCGTCATCGGAGGCACCCATGTTGTCGACGTCAAGTTCGGCAACGTGCCGTACACGTGCCTCTATGGCCACAAGTGGAACGACCTGAACGGCGACGGAGTGCACCAGGACAACGAGCCTGGGCTGGCCGGTTGGACGATCCACGTCGTGGGCGAGAGGAACGACGGAGTGCCCGTCGACATGACTCTCCTGACCGACCAGGACGGATACTGGGCGACATGCTTCAACATCCTGCCCGGGACATATACGGTCAGCGAGGTCTTGCAGGAAGGCTGGACACCGACGACGCCGGAGAGCATCGAGGTCACGCTTGAGATGACCATGCAGCCCGAATCGCACGAGTTGAACTTCATGAACTTCCAGAACGGGAAGATCACGGGCTACAAGTACGAGGATATGAACGGCGACGGCATCCTCGACGCTGGCGATGTCGCGATCCAGAACTGGATCATACGACTGGAGAACTCGGCGCACGAGACGATCGCGACGACCCTTACGGCGAGCGACGGCAGCTTCGAGTTCACCGGACTACCGTTCGGCACGTACTACGTCGTCGAGGAGTCGCTTACCGGCTGGGTCGCGATGGGCCCGACGAGCGTCAAGGTGGATGTGTCTTCGGGAACGGAGGTCGCTCTGGCCCCGTTCCTGAACGTCGAGCTGAGCGAGGTCTTCGGATACAAGTTCAACGACCTCAACGGCAACGGAGTCCGGGACGAGGGCGAGCCCGGCATACCCGGCTGGACGATCTACCTGATCTGGGACAAGGACCCGACGACCTATTCCACGACGACCAACGAGAACGGGTACTACGAGTTCAGCGACCTGATGCCCGACAGCTACTACATGGTATTCGAGGAGCAGCGCGACGGCTGGACACCGACGAACGCCACATGGGAGGAGTTCTCTGTGACGTCCGGGACATCCCACAGGGTCCACGACTTCATGAACTTCGAGAACGTGACTATCACGATCTTCAAGTTCAACGACGTCAACGGCAACGGCCAGTACGACCTCGGGATAGACTCCGGGATGGTCTGGACGTTCGAGGTGACGGACCCGAAGGGAGTCGTCACCACCGTGACGACGGACAGCAGCGGCGGAGTGCTCTTCACGGCCACGATGGCGGGCGTCTACACAGTCGAGGAGATTCCGGTTATGGGCTGGAACCCGACGACCCCGACCGTCCAGACGGTCACGGTGACCTCTGGGCAGGCGACGCCGAGCGACCTGTACTTCGGGAACTTCAAGTGCGTCGATGTCGTGCTCTTCAAGTACGAGGACAAGAACGGCAACGGCATCTACGACAACGACGACGAGCCCATCGAGGGCTGGTCGATCAATGTCCTGAACAGCACGGACGGCGACCCGGTGACCCTGACGACGGACGCGGACGGGAAGATCTACCTCCACTACTGCGGGTACGAGAGCTCGGTCCTTGTCTGGGAGATCGTCCCCGAGGGCTGGTGCCAGATCACGCCGCAGGCGATGTACTACGAGTTCCAGGTGACTTCCGGGACGGTGGTCAACCTGGCGACGGAGCTGGAGCAGTACCAGTACGACTTCGGGAACTTCGAGTTCGTGAGGATCACGGTCTTCAAGTTCTGGGACAAGTGCAGCAACGGCTGGTTCGACCCCGATTTCGGCGATGAGCCGCTCGAGGGATGGTACTTCGAGCTGTACAACGGCGCTGGCCAGCTGGTCTCCTGGGGCGTGACGGACGAGCACGGCTACCTCAACTTCTCGCTCTGCGAGGCCGGGACGTTCACCGTCGTCGAGGAGGACCGCGAGGGCTGGTCCCACATACGCCCCGAGGGCGGGTCGTACACATTCGACGTTGTCTCGGGAGACGAGGTGCGCCTGGAGTTCGCGAACTACGAGCACGTTAAGGTGCCCGTGTTCAAGTACGAGGATGTCGACAGCGACGGCATGTACGACCCGGAGGTCGACAGGCCGATCGCGGGCTGGCACTTCGACCTCGTGAGGACCGGAGACGGCTTCACCTACAGCGGAGAGACCGGGCCCGACGGGACGCTCGAATTCGAGGTCAACAGGTCCGGGACCTACAGGCTGGTCGAGGAGGACCGCATCGGCTGGACGCATGTGAACCCGGCGAGCGGGATGACGCTCCTGACGATAATCTCGGGAACGATCATACCCGTCCAGATGTTCGGCAACTTCCACAAAGTCTGCATACCGGTCTTCAAGTTCTCGGACATCGACGGCGACGGATACTTCGAGCCTCTCTGCGGAGAGCAGCCGATCCAGGGCTGGAACTTCACGCTCTGGGAGTTCGTCGACTGCAGCTGGGTCGAGATCGTGACAAAGGCCACCGATGTGAACGGCTTCGCATGCTTCTGCGTGGACCACGCGGGCTTGTACAAGATAACTGAGGAGGCGCGCGCAGGCTGGATCTGGATCGTCCCGAGGAGCGGGGAGTACATCGTCTCGGTCGAGAGCGGCGACGAGTTCCAGTGCCCGTTCGTGTTCGGCAACTTCAAGTTCGGCAAGATAACCGGACACAAGTACAACGACCTGAACGGCAACGGCATGTTCGACGAGGGAGAGCCTGGACTCGCTGGGTGGGTCATACACTTCGAGGTGGACTGGCCGTTCTACATGACCGGCAAGGCCACCACGGATGAGAACGGGTACTATGAGTTCACTGGGCTGCCCCCAGGAGTCTACGACGTCTGGGAGGAAGGCCAGGAGGGCTGGGTGCCGACCTCGCCGTCTGAGGTGACGGTGGAGATCCAGGGCGACTCGCACGAGGTGGTCGACTTCCTGAACTTCGCGGAGGGATGCGTCGAGGGCTACAAGTACGAGGACGTGAACGACAACGGAGTCTACGACCCCGCGGTCGACAGGCCGATCGAGGGCTGGGAGATAACGTTGGCCATCACGACCGGAGTAGTCGGCGACCCGCCGATGAGCGCGATCATGATAATCGGCGAGACGACCACGGACGCGGACGGCCACTACCAGTTCTGCGGCCTCGGCCCCGGACTGTATGTGGTGTCCGAGGAGACCAGGTCCGACTGGGTACCGACGAGCCCGACATCGTCCGGCAACATGCTCCTGCCATCGGGCGGAACGCTCAGGTTCGACTTCCTGAACTTCCACCCAGGCTCGATCTACGGCTACAAGTTCGAGGACAAGAACAGCAACGGAGTCTGGGACGACGGCGAGCCTGCCATCGAGGGCTGGAAGATCTACATGATCGAGGACGCCCTGCCGACGATCCACACGACCTACACCAACGCGAACGGGTTCTGGATCTTCGACGACCTCCGCGCGGACTACTACATGGTCTGGGAGGAGGGCCGCGAGCACTGGACCAACACCACGCAGTGGTGGTACGAGGTGAACATCTACTCGGGCATGGACGTGAGGGTACCCGACTTCGGGAACTTCCACAACGTGTGCATCCCGATCTTCAAGTTCAACGACATGAACGGGAACGGGATCTACGAGGTCGGCACCGACCTGCCCATCGAGGGCTGGGAGTTCACGGTCGACGGACCTGCGTTCGTGGGCGGGAAGACGGTCCTGACAGGCGCCGACGGGAGGGCCCATGTTGAGGCGAACGCCTCCGGCTGGTACACTGTGACGGAAGCGGACGTGCCCGGCTGGATCCACACGACCGACGCCTCGGTCACGTTTGAGATCGAGTCGGGAGACATGCTCAAGACACTGAGGTTCGGCAACTTCGAGACCGGGCTCATCACGGGCTACAAGTACTACGACTGGAACGTGAACGGCGTCCGGGACGAAGGCGAACAGGGCCTGCAGAACTGGGTCATAGTGCTCGAGAAGGGCGAGGTCAAACAGACCGCGCTCACGGACAGCACTGGGTACTACGAGTTCACCGGGATAACCGCCGGTGATTACACTCTCTACGAGGACCTGCTCGTCGCGCCCCCAGGCTGGGCGCCCACAACGGCGCCATCGGTGTCACTGTCGATCGGCAGCGGCTCGGTCTACGAGGTCCTGTTCGGCAACGCGGTCTACGGCCACATCGAAGGGACGAAGTTCTACGACAAGAACCTGAACGGGGTCCGCGACTCGAACGAGCCCGGGCTGGAGGGATGGACCATCACCCTGACCGGGACCACGGACCACGGGTTGCCCGTGAGCGAGTCGACCACGACCGGTCCGGACGGACACTACGAGTTCACTGGCCTGCTGCCCGGCTCGTACAGCATCAGCGAGGTCATGCCCGGCACCGAGTGGATGGCCACAACCACCCTGCCGCAGGTGCGGGACTCGAGCGGCGCGATGGTCGAATGGAACTTCACGGTGGACATCGGCAACGTAAGGTACGCGAAGATCTGGGGATACAAGTTCCTGGACACCTACGCGGAGGACTATCCGTTCTGGCCCAACGGGATGTTCGACGAGGACGAGTCGGGCATCGGCAACTGGGAGATCACGCTCCAGGGCTGGACGGACACCGGCATCCGCGTCGACGAGGTCAGGTACACGGACAACGTGCACGACATCGGTCTATACTGCTTCGACGACCTGTTGCCCGGAAGGTACTGGGTCAACGAGACGATGCTGTTCGGCTACTACGCGACGAGACCGGTGTCGAACCTGGTCATGATCTATCCGTTCCCGATGGGACCGGTGTGCATCAGGATCGACTTCGGCAACCTGCTCCCGTCGCCCGACCCCGAGGTGCTGTTCCTGCTCGAGCAGGGCTGGAACCTCTGGTCGACGCCCCTGTTCGTGGACGGCCTGACGGCGAAGACACTGCTCGAGGCGATCGGCCCGAGCGCTCAGGTCATCTCGAAGCTGGACGTGGCCAACGGGAAGTACATGAGCTACGTGCCCGTGTTCGGGGACGCGTTCAACTTCCCGATAGTCGTCGGCGAAGGGTACTACGTCTACGTGAGCCA
>Ga0172365_10000118_pt1 | contig 44743 bp, 44 predicted proteins | sample LakKivSesite48cm_FD_114535 | JGI IMG/M metagenome (GOLD analysis project Ga0172365, IMG submission 114535) | Sediment microbial communities from Lake Kivu, Rwanda - Sediment site 48cm | ecosystem: Environmental > Aquatic > Freshwater > Lake > Sediment | place: Rwanda: Western Province, Lake...
AGAAAGAGATGCAAGTGGAACAGAACAGGGCGGAGGTATTTTTAACGCAACACAATATCGAATACTTGTTAAAAAAGTCAAAGAATAAAAATAAGAAACAATAAAACTTTCGTTTTCTTACAAATTTTTGAGGCGAAGCCGAAGACTATCTGAGCCAGCTCGAATTACGCAGAACATATGCGATCGCTGTTAGCAGACTGAAACCGAAGGCTGAGGCGAGGAAGCGAAGTAACAAGAGTTCGAGGGTGAGCGAAATATTTTTATAGTTATTTGATTATTTTTAAAATATGCTAGAAAAAGATAAAGATGGAAATATAAAAAGCGTATGTCCTATAGAAGACATTTGTAATCATTGTAAACTAATTGAATCTTGCAAACCTTATAACATCGAAGGGATTTTTAGTGAAAATCCCAACCGCGAAAGAACTTATCTTGTCGAATGTTCTAAATTTAAGTCATCTGATGGAATATACAAAGTAAAAATTGAACCAGATTATTATCCTGATTTAGTTTAAGCGAGCCCCCGAATTTCTGCTAACATATGCGATTTAACAAAATATCATAGAATCAGCGTGAACTATAGCGCTCTGAATAGATGTTGGTAATTCAGATAATAAATTTAGATAATAATTTAGATAACAGAAAGCAGTAATTTTGAACCGCTGAGCCAAAGCCCAGCAGTCCAAAATATCTATCACAGGGATAATTCAAAGCAAGGGCGTATTTAAAGATTTTTAGCATCCATTATCACGATTCTATCAGTATCTTTTTTTAGTATATTTGAAAACAAATAGGATTAAGTAACCATTTCTGCTGTAACATTTCAAGGACAAACTGGTGTGGGAAAAAATTAGTGAAAAAAGTTGAAAAATATTTTTCTGATTTGCTTATGTCCGATTGCTGATTGCCAAAATCAATTTTCAAAATCTTTGCTTGAAGATGCTTGTATTTCATTTAAGATGTTGTGTTGATATGCTGTTTCATCTAAGATGTTGTTGCATTTAGAATGTTTGGTTTAATGTTCTTCTTATTCTGTTATTTATTATTTTGTTTATTCTGTTATTTGGTAATATTCTATTTAGCCTGTTAATACGCCAGTAATGCACTGCGCCGGTAATACACGGCGTTTTGCTCTCCCATTTTTGCCATCTGTTCTCTTATGAAATGCCTTTTTACGCATTCTGAATATCTTGCAGAAATAATTCTCTTAAATAAAAGAATTTCAGAATAATCCGGATATCCTTCACTTTTATGGAAATCTCTCTGACTTTTTCTAAAAAACCCTTTTTAACTTGATTTGCTATAAGATTCTCTACAGGATTTCAAAATTTTTGCAACACTAAAATTATTAAAAAATGTGGAGGGATTGAAATGGACGAGAAATATTTTGGAATGGTAAATGATGAGATGACCCTGGGAAAAGTAGACCCGATATTCAAGGACGTGACCAATTTTCTAAGGCAGAATCCAGATGCCACAGTGAAGGAACTTCTGAGCCATTTAATCAAAGATGAGAATTTTGAGGAGAGTGACAAGAAAATTAGGAGGAATATAGAGAATATAATAAATGACATAGAAGTCAAACAAGGAGCACGTTTGGCTTTGAAGGCTGTTGATTTGTCCAAGTATGACCTCGCAGATGGTCCTGCTAATGGGCTTTATGAATACAAAAACATAAACCAAGGAAGCGATGCAGAAATGTCAAAATTCATAACTGATTATGATGCAAAAAGCGTCATAGATCTCTTCCAAGATTCCCAATATTCAGACCCTGGCAGCGGAAAGAAGATTTCCTATAAGGGACTTTACATTGTGCTGCTGAAAACTCCGCTTGGAGGCAGATAGAGCAAATAGGCAAAGCTCTGCCCACATCAAATTGGCGATGAATTGCGTTGTAATGCGCTTTTAATTTAGCGTCTGCATGTTTGAAGCATCTAGCAAAAGATTTGAGGAGGAAGTAATATGCCGGAATCAGATTTTGTCAATAAATGCTTTCAGGAGTTGAAGGAACCGTCCTTTCTTGATTTTTTTAGTGAGAACACCTCCCTGATTTTTCAGGACGTGATATATCTCATTGATTCCCAGAAGGGAGATGATATGCCATTGCATTCTGTAGAAATATTCGGTGCAGAATGGCCTGCCTACCAGGCAGAATCCCTGAGCAGGCTTGAAAAGATGTACATCGTGGAAAATACAGATGCTATAAGCAGGATTGCTTCTAACTATTTCAACTCAGAAATCTCGATGAATAGCACGGAAAAAGCAGAGCTTGAAAAAACAGCCCTCGAGAACAGAGCACTTGTTTTTGCAGTCGATGCGAAAAACGGAGTGCTCTTCAGGGATGCTGCAAGAGAAAAACATGTGGCTGCAAAGCTTGCAAAAATGTATGGGAGAAGCCAGACTCAGAACATCACTCCGAAATTTGCACAAAACAGCTCAGAACCAGTTTCAGGAACAAACGCTGAGCAGATTAAAAGCCCGAAAGAACTGGAACATGTTGTCTTTAATGAGCTTCTGAGCTCAAAATCAAGCATTTTTCAATACAATCTTAAAAAGTCCAATCCAACTTTGGAATCATTTCTCGTTTTTGGAGGAAGATTCTATGCGCTTTCTCCAGGCGGGATAATCTTCAAGGCATTGGCTGCATCAGAAAATGAATCAGAGAGCAAAGTATTCTCAGGAAAAATCAGGCTGAATGGCCGCGAGTATTTCTTAAATCCAATTGCTAGTTTGGAGGAGATTGCAAATGATTACAGGAAAGTGCTGGCAGAAGAGATAATTATGATAGCAGAAAAGCATGATATTGACAAAGGCTCGCTCACAATTGCAAACATGAAGAAGGAAAATTTCATGCCCATCCTTGAGCAGTTCAGGAGAAACGATTATTACGAGAGAAACAATCTGGGAATTCTCAAGCTTGGAACCACGTATTATGTCTACATCTGGGTAAACAACAGAAAGCCCTATGCGCTGACTGAAAACCCCGCAAACATAAAATATGGAAGCAAATACTATTTTGACAGTATAAAAGTTGCTGTAAAGATAGAAATGTCATCAAGGGGCGAAGTCCTTCCGCCTTGTCCAGAGGGTTTTATTGTCACGCCTTATCATCACCCTTTTGTCGGAGATTCTAATAATAAGTTTGTCAGAGTGTGCGCTGAGAAGGAAGCAATTCAGAAAAGCATAAGTGATGAGGAGAATATTGCTGATAAATACTATGCGGTTCTCAAGTGCGTTGAAAACACCCTGCTAAGCGGATACAGGCCTAACGCCGCAGAACATTTTGTGCCTCACCATCCACTAACGTTGACAGAATTTCCTAAGGAGTATGAAAGATATGGTTCCATCCCTGAGCATGAGAGACCTGAAGTGACCAATGTGTTTGAATCATAAAGAACAGTTCATAAAATAATGAATCATAAGGGCAATGGAAGAAAGAGGATTAAAATGTCGATATTAAAAAACAGGCTTTTGGAGATTAATGCAAAAGAAAAAGTAGACCTTGAAAAATTGCTGTCAAAGATAAGAATAACTGATTTTGCATTTCAGAAGGCAAAGGCATATGCGAGAGCAGTTATGGATGTTTCAGGAGAAAGTCTGGAGTGCGGCGGCTTTCTTCTGGCTTCAAATGACAGTTTTGACGGCTTTGTGATTGACAGCTATCTGCTTTCAGAGCAGAGCGTCACAGGAGCCTCTTTCGCAGGGAATATCAACAAGACAAAGGAAGCGCTGGAAGAGGCAAAAAACTCTAATAAGAAGGTTATCGGATGGTGGCACAGCCATAATGAGATGGCTACATTCCATTCTGAAACTGACAACTATTACACCAAGCAAATTTTCCTGTCAATAGCGCCATATAACAAAATAGCCCTGAGCAGAAAAACAGTTTACCTTGCAGAGCCAGGGCTGGAAGCATCATATTTCATAGAAAATTTAGGAGAAAATGAATCAGACAAGAATGGCGAGTTGTGCAAAAACCAGCGCTACTACATACGCCTGACATCAAAAGACAGTCCTACTAAAATATTTGACATAGAGGTTGAGGATTTCATACCAATAAAGGAATTGAAGATAAAGAATATTGTTGAAAGGCAATTTTTCGGGACAAGCTTTGCATACAGCATGGTCATAAATGCCCTGGATGCAGAGCCATACACTGAGATTTGGTATGATGACATCAAAACTTCTGAAATTAGGAAGATAAGAGCAAAGGGAGTGAATATTGTAAAAAGCAGCGAGGGTTTTTCAGGAGAAATCCTTGGGGAAAAAATCAATAATCTGGAAGAGCTGTATGAACTGGCAAAGAGAGAAGTGTCTAAAAAGGTAAAATACAACGGCATTTCTATAGGAGAGTTTGCTGAGATTGAAAGGAAAAGGCGTGCTGCGAGGAAAAGGGCAGAAGCAGAGGAAAAGGCGAGAAGGGAAGCGCAGGAACTTGAGGAAAAGAGAAGAAAGGAGGAAATGGAGAAGGAAAAGAAAAAAGAAGACAGCGACGGAGGAGAAAGGAGTGAGAAGAAAGGGCTTGAGCAGATAATTATAAAAGCAACTTTAGAAAAAATAAATGCAGAAAAAACAAAAGAAACACAAGAACCTTCTGATGCATATTCAGCAAATTCGACACATTCAGCGGGCACTGGAGAGAAATTAACTGAAAAAATAATAGAAAGAGCAATTGAAAAATCAGCCATTGAACCAGTTGATAAGTTAAGCAACCCTAAAGACATTGAAAACAAGAATAAAGGCATTGAATACAGGAATAAAGACATTGAAAACAAGGATAAAAACATGGAAAACAGAAACAAAGATTCCGAATACAGGAATAAAGACCTTGAAAACAAAAACTTTGAATGCAAAAGACTCGAAACAAGAGTGATATATAATGAACTGCCAAACGAAAGCCAAAAAATGCAGGATTACATAGAAGGGTATGAATTGCATGGCGAAACAAAGAAGGATAACAGAAAGATTAAGGGGATTTTGAGCAAGGAAGGCTATTTCTCAGAGCAGATACCTGGCATTGAAAACAACTGCAGTTTCAATCCTGCGACTGATATGGGAAGGCTGATAGAGTTCGAGAATTATGAAAAAAAGATAAAGAATTACTCAAAGATGCTTAGAAAATGCATGAATGATAATAATTTCCTTGATGAAAATGAACTTGAGGATTTAAGGAAGCATCTCAATGACATCAATAAAAGTTATGCCAGGACAATCAAAAATCCTGTAATCTATTCAAAAGAGGAAGCTGAAAAAGCCTCACAGGGAATTGCACTTATAAAGAATTTTTGCGAGGAGTTTGACGAATACAAGAAAAGAAATATTATGGTTCTGGAGTTAAAAATCGCTAAGGCAGAAAGAGAGATGAGAAAACTGGACGATGAGTATAAAAAAAGAGACATGATAACGCAATTTTTTAACATTTTCAAGCCTGATTATAAAAGAGAATGTTCCAAGTATCTTGATGAATATCGGGAGAAGCTTTCAAGCATAAAGAATTTTGAAATAGGTGTTGGAGATGAGTGTAAGGGATAAGATTATAAGATTAGAGCATGCAGCTCAGAATGCTGTTGAAGAGAATGCGGCAGAGAAATGCGAGGACATTAGTGGAAAAGAGTCGAACCTTAACCGTATCGAAAACTTAACTAACATTATTAAAAACTTAAGTTCTAACATTAGCAAGAACTTAAGTTCAGATAATCAGAACTATTCAAAAAAGCAGAAGCGCTCATTGGTAGAATACAACAATGACCCCATATTTGAGAGGCAGGAAAGGATAGAAGACTGGAACCAGCAGGCTCTGCTCAACACAAGAGTAGCAATTATTGGCTCAAACATAATGGCAAGCTATCTTGCAAGCTGCCTCTCTGTGCTGGGAATAGGAAGCATATACATTATAGACAACAAAAAGAATTATGAAAACGAGGGAGAGGAGGACAAGAAGAATTTCCTGCTGCGCCTCGGTCAAAATGCAAAAAGATTTGAGAGCAGGGCTTACACTCTTGAAAGGACAATAAAGCAGGAAATAGACCCAAGCAGATATGTGCAAATTAGGAGCATTGTAGGGAATTACAGGTGCTTGAAGCTTGTTCCAGACATTGACATAATTCTTGATGCAACAAACAGCCCAGAATCAAAAATGGCTTGTCTAAAATATGCAGATGAAAACTCAATTCCGCTGGTGAGTTTGTGCTGTGACGAAAAAAATGCATATACGCAGATATACAATCCAGATATTGAATTCAAGGAAGAGAAAAATGAGAGCAGCCTCGCCAAGAGACTCGGAATAAGCAGATTTGAAAAATCAAAAGCTGTGAAAGAGGCAGCTGCAGAGGGTTCTGAAAATGCTTTGGACAATATAGTTCTGAAATACTTTGATAAAAAGAAGCAGCATCCGCTGACAGCAGCAATCTCTGCTGGAATGGCAATAGATTTTGTCAGGAAGTGCACCTTAAAGCTGAAATCTGACCCGGAGCAGAAGAGAATCCACAGCATCCTTTACACATTCAAATCTCCGAGAAGACTATTTTATGAAGAGGAATGCAGGGAAGTGCTGTCATCTTATCTCAAAAACGATATAAAGAATAATAGAGATAATAATGAAGATGAAAATTATGCGAATGAAAATCATCTAAATGCTAATCATGCAAATGAACAATCTAGTAAAGAAGAGAATGATGAATGGAAAGACATAAGACCTATTGATAAGAAGGTGCTGATTGCAGGAGCAGGGGCAATAGGCAATTTTGCAGCGCTTCAGCTTACGTTATTAGGCCTGAAAAATATTGACATAGTTGACATGGACAGGATTGAGCTTACAAATGCAAACAGGCAAATCCTGATATGCGACAGGGCGTCCAAGGAAAACCAGAGGAAAAAGGCAGAAGTGCTCTCTGAAAAGATAAAAAGGATAAACTCTGAAGTAAATTCTAGAGGGATTTACGGAATCATTGCCGAGGAAGCGTCTGATGCTCTTTCAGGGTTTTTGAAATTCTTCCTGAAAGAGAAAAAAGTTGACAAGCAGTTCATAATCAGTAATAATTACAACGCTATAATTGGATGCCTCGACAATCCTCAGGCAAGAGCCGTGCTTAATAAGTGGGCTGTTGAGCTGAAAATTCCTTACATTGACAGCGGCACAGATGCTTTTAATGCAAGCATCAAGAGCTATATTCCTGGAGAAACCGGCTGCCTGAACTGCCAGATGAACATAGATAGGATTGCAGAGGACTGGGTTAATAAAAACCGTCACAGGGAATCCTGCGAGCTGAACACCAAGGAGCCCAGCGTTGTAACCTCTAATTTGATTGCAGGAGCAATAATGGCAGGAGAGGCATATGCAATATTAAGTAATGAAAAAATATTTCCTGCTGCAAAAAACAACATATCCTATTCATCAAACCACAATCCTGAACTGACTGTTGTTCCAGTTGCTGAAAAACCGCGAGAGAACTGCAAATGCAACAGCGCCCACGATTAAGAAAATTTAGCAAATATCGAAAAGATTTAGCACAAACGCCCATGAAGATTTGGGAATAAATTATCGGAATATTTTCGAAAAAATTGAAGAAAGAGATATAAAATGATGAGTTCACTATTTTATCATGATAAATGAAAGTTTATGATGGAATAAGGGTGATAAAAATCCTAATCGACAAGATATTAAAAGTGCTTAACGGAAACTCAGATGAGGAAGAGGATAAAGAGAAGAAAGATAAAGAGGAGGAAAGATTTAAACCGAGCTCTAGAATTAGGGAAAAGCTAAGAAAGATTCAGATGGAAGATTCAGAGCAACAGCAGGCATGGGAAGAGGCGCATGAAGAACCAATGCCGAGACAGAAAACCAAATCAGAGGAATTGCCTTTGAGCCCGATGAGGAAAAAACTCATGGAGATTTCAAAAGAGGAAAAAACCAAACAAGGCGCCAATGCAGAACAGATAGCAGAGCAGAAAGAAGAAAAGCAGCCACAGCAAGAGCAAGCGCAGCATGAAGCAGAAGAAAAAAACCCTGAAGAAAAAAGTGAAAAAAAGGGCATTGAGAATATAATAAGTTCTTTTAAGATAACAAAAGAGGCGCTGATTAAGATAGCAATGTATTCACGCATAGCATACCAGCATAAATTTTTAGGGCCAAAGGATGAACCTGAAGAGCTTTTTGGAATGCTAATCTCTCCGGGAAATGATGTTGTGAGGGATGTGCGTTTTTATTACGGAACATATTCAAAGATAGCTGATAAAGAAAATATTGAAAAAATTATCACAGAAAATCTTAGCGATGGAGAGAAAATAATGGGCTTCTTTTACCAGAATTCTACTGAGGATAAAAACACAGATTATGGTATTCTCTTAAAAAACATGGCTAAGGAATTTGCAGTGAAGAACAGCGTCTATAAGAAGAGAGAGCTTGGAAATTCAGAATACAGCATAATAATTGAGGATAAGGGAGGCAAAAAGGTTTTGAAAGCAGTGCCGAAAAGCAAAGAAGATGCCACAGTTTTCTTTGAGATGGAGATGCCTGAATGTGTGGAAAAGACACTTGCATCATATTTTAATATAGATGAAGTAAAAATAAAAAAGTCATATTCCATCGAGAAGCAACTTGAAAAAAGGGGAAAGTGCCATCTAATCAGGGTGGACAAATCACAGGGCAGAGAATTTGACATGCACACATTAGAGTTCGAGGACACTCCTGGGAAAACATTTTCTGAAAGAGCAGTTAAAAGAATTCAGGTCATAGATTCTGATAAGGAAGTGTCCCTTGACAGCCTAAGCATGGCACTTCTAAAAACAGACAGCGGTATTGACAGAGATTATCTGTCAGCATGCATAGAAGATGTTGCTCTCGCTTCTGAATCAAGGGTTAATGCATTTATAGAGAAATTAAAGAGCTCAGAAGCAGCTTCAGCAAAAACAACATGTTCAGAAACTGAAAATGCGGCTGCACAGAAAAAGACATCAGGAATTTATGAGAAGATAAAAAAAATAGAGGAAACAGAGAAACAGAAAGGAGCAAAAGAAGAGACAAAAGAAAAAACACCACCAGAAAAGAGGACATCTGGATTATATAAAAAAATAAAAAAGATAGAGCAAGAACAGAATCACGAACCAGTAGAGCAGGCAAAGAAAATCTCAGGAATTTATGGAAAAATACAGGAACAAAAACCGGCAGAACAACTGATAAAAAAACAAAGCGTTAAGAGCGGTTCAAGCATTTATGAGAATCTCAAGGAGTCAAAGCCGGAAAAAATCGTAATGCCTGAAAGGCCTTCGGCAAAGATTGAGAGAATGAAGAAAGAATTCCAGACAATAGATAATGTAGCAGAAAAAGTATGCTCAGAGATAAAGGAAAAACAGGAGGCAGAAAGAAGAGAAATAAAGGAGGCAAAGCCCGATAAGAGAGGATATCCTGAGCCAGAAACCATATATGCGAAGATAGACAAATACTTTGAGAGCAAGAAGCAAGAGTTCAGGGAATTTGCTGACAAATATCTTAATGAGCACATCAGCAATTACATCAGCACCCTTGACAAGAAGGTAAATGAGATTATGGAATTCTTTGACAAAAAGATAGAGGCATTTGGAAAATTGCTGAATAATAGCGCGTATGAGAAGAAGAACTATGAAAATGAGAAAAAGAATTATGAAAAAAATTCCAAGAAAACATCAGGAAAAACAACAGGAAATAAAACATTAAAGGCAAAGAAAAAATCATATGAAGATTCAGAACCCCTTGAGGAAAGAATAAAAGCAGAAGCAGTAAAAACAACAGCAAGAAAAACAACAGCAGAAGAAATTCCAAAAAACTATAAAAAAGAGCATCAGGATGAGGCAGAAAAGATTTATGGAAATTATAGGACAATGATAAGGAATTTCTATAAAGCGCGAGAGAATACAAACAAAAAGCTTGAAGATGCTGTTGAAAGCAATAATGTTGTGGCAAAGGTAGCAAAGATTGTTTCTGGCGACTACAGGGCAAACCTTGACGAGATGGCCCATGGCGACATAAAGGAAAACTACAACAGAAAGAGGCTCTGGACATGGGATGAAAGGACAGAAGGCATCAAGATGCTTTATGCAAATGGAATTCATAAGAATCTGGCTGAAGAGCAGAGAGCAGAGCTGTTGAAAATCGCTGAAATAATGAAGGCGAACACTTATCTGAAGAAATACCGCGGACAGCAGTTCAGGGAAATAAAAAAGCTAATTCAAGACATGATTGACGAATCAATGGTTGATGAACCAAAACTTGATGAATCATGCCCAAAGGCATTAGAGAAAAAAATAGGTGAAGAAATCTCAAAAAAAGAGGCAGCAGAAATTTGAGAATGAGCATTCATTTGTTTTCCTTTTGCCTAACCTTTACTTAAACTGATACTTCTTATGTTTAAATTGGTACTGCTTATGAATTCTATAAATGTAGTTATTATATAGTAGTAAACAATAGAAAGATTTAAATACTCCCATGTTATACTACTATATAATAATAAAAATAACCATTTATGATAATAAAAAAATCATTTGAGATGTCGAGGTTGGGAATCATGGATTCACAAACACAAACCGAGGAAGAAAGATTATTCAACGAGCAAATCTCAAGATGGAGAAAATTCTGGGTAGAAGAAGCAGAATAAGTTTTAATCTTATTTTATTTAACAATTTAATGCTTTTAAAGTTTCATAAAATCATTAATAAAAGAATACTTTTCTATAACTTAAGCTTCGTTTTATTTTTTATCTATTTCCTAACGTGGGTTTTATTATTATATTATTAATTTCATTAATTTTCATTAATTTTCATTAATTTATTTCAATAATGGTTTTTATCAGCTAAAACTTCTATTTCTCATTGCGCATAGAATAAATGCAGCCACAGTAATGCTGCCTGTAGATTCCTAATCTCTTGGTTTCACTTACGCTGATGTTGTAGGCATTTTTCTTTTTGAAATCACCTTCAACAAAAACCAGAGCGTCTTTTTCCCTGCTGCTTTTTTCCTTGTCACCCTTTTCCTCGTTGCTATTTTGTGCAATCTCCCTGCCTATACTGTTTATGACATCTGCCTTCTTGTTCGGACCGAGAGTCAGCGTTGTTGCAAAAAATCCTATGCCCTTTTCTGACGCAGCAAGGGCAGTTTTTTCAAGCCTTAGCCTGTAACATTCAGAACACCTCTTTCCACCTTCTGGCTGCAGGGCATGGTCTTTCACCTTCATAATTCTTTCAAGCCACTTGTCAACATCATAATCGCCCTCGATAAAATCAAGTTTTTTCAATTCGCAATATTTTATTGCCTCCTGCTTTCTTAGCTCATACTCCTTTCTTGGGTGAATATTCGGATTGTAGAAGAAAACAGTGATATCATAGTCCTTTTCAAGATGCGTCAGAGCCCCTATCAGGCAGCCTGCGCAACACGCATGCAATAGTAGTTTTGGCTTCATGAGTAGTACTAAACCAAAGTTGCTTTTATTGTTTTTGATTGATATTTAGGACAAGCACAATATTTATATAATTGCCCTGCTAGCATAAACTTATGAAGGAAGAACAAAAGAACCATGAGAGTTTGGAGGACAAGATAGGCTTTCTAGTTGATTTTTATACAAAGGTGCTCTATGAAAAGGGACAGCAAAAAGAAGGGTATTTTCATCTCAGAAGTGTAATGACCTTGATGACGATGTATAATCAGAAGAATAGGAAGATGGATGATTTTCAAAAATTTATTGACGATAATCTCTATTACATTAATGCGCTCTATACAATGGCAGAGGATATTGCAAAAGGCAATCCAGATAATATCCACTTAATTGAACGAGAAAAAATAAAAGAACTTGAAAATAGGACATTAGCAAGATATAACGGAGAAATTTATCCTGTGGCATATGCGCTCATGCCTGACAAAAATGATGAAAAGAGCATGAAAAAATACCTGCTGGCGATTGACTACACAAAGAACTGGCAGGAGGGCGGGCCTGAGATGCTGCTGCTTGATACTGAATCATTAGAAAAAAGAGGCGAGCCATATAAAAAGAAAGGAGATTTCTTCCAAAAAAGGGTTAGAAGAAGATTCTTCAGGCAATAATCATTCTTTAGGGTTTTAAGGGGTGATTGCAATGATTTCAAAAGACCTTATTGACCTTGACAGAATTGTTCATTACATATTAAGTGTTCATTACCTTAATTATTCTTCTCATTAATTAATTGTAGCGGATTTTTAGCATTCATCAGAATAAAGGGCGGTAGCCGGAATTTGAATCCGGTCTAGAGGAGCCACAGTCCTCTGTGCTGCCAGGTTACACCACTACCGCCATTAGTTAATGAGATGTTTGCTCTTATGTTGAAACTGGTTTTGATGCTTTTTTGGCACTTATCTTTTTGGCACTTATTTAATATTTTTTCTTTATTATCTTTGCTTAAAAAGATTGCAAGTGCCTGTAATTACAACAGTATGCCCGAAACATGTGCCAACTTTTGCATTACCCGGCAAAAGTTTGAAATGTATGCAATCCCCACATTGCTGGCCTTTTGGTCCGTTTGGATTATATGAGATTTCCATTCCCACTTCCTCTATGATAAATAATAAAACGCCCTTTATAAATATTTCCTGGTGCAATTTCTAAATGCCTAAGCAAGTTCTAATAATAAGAATCTCTAACAATAATTAATCAATTTGGGGATGAAACTTTTAATAAACTGTTAATGGCATTGCTTTCCCATTTTATTCGTTTTAATATCTATTTTAGAATAGTAAAAAAACAGAAAGTTTTATATATGTTGCTTGTTTCTGAAAATGGCGGGGGTGTGGATGCCAGAAATAAATGAGAGTGACAGACAAAAGAGGTTTAACCACCTTTCTGAATTAAATGATAAATTAAAGAGATTGGACAAGAATTTGAGGGACTCTTTTTCCTCAGTAAGAAATGATATTCTCAAGACAAAGGACACCTATTCTGAGCGCATTAAGAAAATCGAAAAAGAGATTTCTGCGCTTCACTCGCTTATTGACAAAATCAGCCGGGAATATGCAGGTGCAGAAGAATTACAGGAATTCAAAAACAGGATTGAATCAATAGAAAAAACATTGAAAAAATCAGCGCCTGAATTTGTGGAAACTTCTGAGCGCCTGAAATTTCTTGAGAAAGAGCTTGATGGTTTAAATGAAACCAGTGAAAAATTAGGGATGAAAGCAAATCTGCTTGAAAAGAACAAGGTTTCTGAATCTGGATTGAAAAAAGGCATTGATAAGATAAACCAGAAAATACTCTCTGTGCAGCGCCGAATTGAATCAACATCCCTTTCTCTGGAAAATTTGATGGCAAAGAAGGTAAACCTTGACGACTTTGAGGAAGAGCTGGATTATGTAGAAAATGAAATGACAAAATTAGAAAGGAATGTTGAGGAAGTTTCAAAACTTAAGAAAGATTCAGCAAAGCTGAAGCAGATGGAATCAAAAATCGGCGCAATAGAGCAGAGCGCAGTCATGGATGACGAACTGAATCAGAGGACTGCCAGAATATACAGAAGAATAAGGGCTCTGGAAACAGAGATTGAAGACCTGCTGCTCACGCTCAAGAGCCACGAGGATGAGATAACTGCAGTCAAGAACAGGATGCTTTCTAAAGAAACATTTGATATGGAGTTTGATAAGTTTGACGTTAAGATAAGAAGGAATCTCAGGGAAATAAACAAGCTGAAAGAAGAAATTGAATCATTTGAGGATATTCTCAAGTCTGAATTCGTCAGCAGCCAGTTATTTTCAGATGAAATGCGGAAGCTTCGCATGGCATTAGCGCACATAGAAAAGCGCTTTGACAATTTTGTCAGTAAGGAAGATTTCACAAGGGCGAATAATTCCCTGAAGAGCAGATATTATGACTTGAGGACGATGATTGCAGAGAAGCTGGAAAGAAGGGCTGTTGAAAGGCCATTAAAGGAATTCATAACTCCAAAAAAGCCAGGATTTTTAAGGAAAGTTGGAAAGGGAATAAGCGATTTCTTTGCAGAAGCTGAAGAAGAGGAAGCAGAAGAATTGGAAGAAAAAGAGATAGAAGAAAAAAAGATAAGATATGAGGCAGAGAAAGCCAGGATTGAAAAAGCGAAAAAAGAAATCATAAAGGAGAAAGAAAAGCCAAAGCCCTCAGAACAGACTGCCCTGTCAAAAATAAGAAAAGCAGTATCAGATTTCTTCACAGTGAGCGAAGAAGAATTAGAGGAAGAGGAATTGGGAGCTGAAGAAGAGAAAAGAAAGAAAGAGGAGATTGCAAAGAAACGGCTGGAAAAAGAACAGAAAAAAAAGAAAGGGGAAAAACCTAAAAAGCCATCAAAACTTCCTTATTTGGTTATTCTATTCATAATAATTGTTGCGCTCGGCTTCGTGCTTGTCACAAACTATGGGAAAATCTCAAAATTCATGGGCATAAAGCCGCAGGCGAACAAGACAATGGCAAATATTACTCCGACTAATGTAACTCCAGTGAATATTACTCCAACAAATATTACTCAGGCAAATGAAAGCCTGTTGAATGTAACTCCGACACAAAAGCCCACTGAAACACCAAAGCCGACTGAAACTCCGGCTAATAAAACTCCTGCCAATATTTCAGAAACTCCAGCCAATATTTCAGCAGCGGAATTCCAGGAGAAAAACGACAACTGCATAATAAAATATGAATGCAAGCAGGTTAATGGAGATTACTGGTATGGATGCTATTATGAAATAAAAGACCAGAAATGCCACTGTTATAAAGGCGTCTATGGAGACTGCAATCCGCAGCTTGTCCTGTTGCTTAGAGAAAAATACAAGAACATATGTGTAAGGGTGTGGGAAGGAATTGCAAGAACATCCTCTTATGTTGCGTTGAGAGTAGGTTCATTCTTCAAGAATGCCTATGAATATGTTGCTGGAAAAGCAATATCACTCTTCCGCCTCATAAAAATCTTTGTAATTGCATATAAGTATTATATTCTGACAGCAATCCTTGCATTGATTCTGCTTCTCTTATTAGCAAATAGAAAAACAAGAAGAGCGATAAACAAGTTCCTTGTTGACTTCTTTACAGAAGAGGTTAAGGAGAAAAAGGAAGTTAAAGAAAAAAAGAAAGTAGAGAGCAAGAAAACTAAAAGTGCGAAAAGGAAAAGATAAAAACGCATTATTTATTTTCTGAATATTAATATTATTATTTCTTTCTCAATATTATCTTTCTCAACATTATAGTATTTATTTCTTAATTCTGTTTTAGCTTATTATTTCTTAAGCTGTTTTATATTATTTATTTCTTAATGCTGTTGCATTCTATAGTTCTGTTATTTTCAGAATCTTGCGCCTGCTTGAATGCCCGCTTACAATCTCCGCCTTTTTATTGAAATGCTTTGCGAAAAATCTTATGAGCGCTTTATTGGCTTTTCCTGACTCAGCTCTTTCCTTCAGGAAAATAATTATGGAATTCCTTTCAGAATCAAAAAATGCGCCTTCTTCCTGTGAGCCGGGCCTTACAATGACTTCTATTCTTTCTTTTGCAGCAATAAGTTTTAGAAATTGCTCTGAATTGAGCTGAGAAAAATTTTGGCTCATTGTAGACAGCTATTCAATTCTTATTTAATTTTAATGCATTCACTTCTTTTTCTCTGCCTTTCTGGTTTCTCTTACAATCGGATAAGGGTCATAAGTTCCCCACCAGAACATGCAGTCATGGCAGTAGTATCCCCAAACTCCTAATTCCCTCACCGAGAGCAGCTGGCCGCACTTAGGGCATTTCTTGGGTATGAATATTATTTCCTTGCCCTCGTATTTCTTGAAATCCTCATCAAGTCCTTTCCTGTATTCTGCCTCTTCGGCTTTTCTCTGTGCATGTGATTCAGTTGTGACCTTCTTTTTAGATTTTCCAAATAAAGCCATCAAACCACCCCGACTGACATTTAACTAAATAGCAAATATGGATTAATTGAATACGGATTAATTATGCAAATAAAATATATTATGTAAATATAAATTAGTTATATATAAATTATTGCTATGCAAATCAGATATTATATAAAAAACATAATATGAAAATATTGTCCTCAACATAAATTAAAATCAATCATCATTAATAAATCATCAATAATTTTAATGCATTAATAATTTTAATGTGGTGTAATGAAATAATAAATGTCATTTAATATTCTTTAATAAAAATCCTTTTGGCTATCATTAATTTTATTAAAATATATTATTTTTTTATCTTGCTAACTGTAATCTCTCCATACATGTTTGCACTTGGTGCATTTCAAGAATTTTGTTTCTGGCTCGTCTGCGCCCCTTGTCTGATGGCTCCAGAAATAAGCCTCCTTGTTCTTGCATTTCGGGCAGACTGTCTTGGTCGTGGGAAGATTCTCCTCATCTGACTCTTCAACCACATTGATGTTTACCTTTTCCGTTCTCTCTTTTATAATCATGTTCTCTTTTGACTTGTCAACATAGCCGCATAAGCATGCCAGCATCTTCTTGCTTCCCTGTTTTTTCAACCTCAGTATCGAGCCGCATTTCGGACAAAACATCTTTCACTACCTTCAAACGTGATTTGTGTGCTCACTAGCAACTGCTATTAAAGCTTTTCTATTTTAAGCGCTTTTTTAAAATAATCATAATAATCATAAAAAATTAATTACTGTTTATGGGCTAACAGCGTGAAAATCGGCTTGACCACATAGTCGACAAACCAAATCTTTATGTAGCCCGCATAAGGAATTCTGAAAAGTGCAATTCCGAGTATTTGCTTTTCTGAAACATCCGCTTCCTTCAAAAGCGAAACCTGATTGTAGTCGCCTTTTGTTATAAAGTGATATTCTGCGTTTCCATTAGCCTCAGCAATACTCCATTTGTCAACAACCCTGTGAATTATCGGCTCAGCATCTCCAGCATTAAAGACTATAACCGTCCCTTTTTCTATTTTTTCAGCAGGCATTCCTCTCAGGAATATTATATCACCCTTGTTGAAGCCATTTCTGAAGTTGAAATGCAGGAATTGCTGCTCAGTTATGTTGTAATGCTCGTAGAGTTCTGCCTGAGTGCATTGAAAATTGCATGCAGGGGAATTCCACCACTGCTCAAAATTCCCATCATGCTCCATACTGTTTGAAATAACAGCAACAATCGGATGGGAAGTTCCCATTGCAAGCCCTATGCCCGGATATATTAGGAATTTTATCAGCAAGAATGCGAGAAGTATATTTACAATCCAGCTCCACACGCTGTTCTCTTCCCAGATGAAGTGCCAGACTTTTCCAAAAATGCTCTTTTTTCCTTCCACGGAAAATCTGGTTATTGCAATCAAAATAAAAAGCTATCGGTTTTGAAATGTTTAAAAATCGTTGATGGTCAGCATTTATTTTATTTTTATGATATTAACACATAAAGAGCTTTTTACAAAAATATTATTAAAATTAGAAAGTTCTTTTGGAATAAAGAATATTAGTAAAAATTTTCCGAATAAGTGAAAGAAAGATTTATAAAGTACATCGTATTACAATAGTATTACAATGACAATGGGAGTTAGTCAGGTGAGATTGCCTGAAGGGCTTGTGAAAGAGATTAACAAATTGGTAGATAGGAGATTATACTCTAGTAAGTCAGATGTAATCAGAGACGCTGTAAGAAAACTGGTTCTGGAAAAACAGATTGGCTCAATTCCAAATACAGGCAACTCTGTTTCTGAAGTGAGACAGATGAGAAAGAAGCTATCAAAAGAAAAATTTTGAATGTAAGAAATTAAGGAAATCTGTTTAGATGTGAGTGTAAAATGAATGAGTGTAAAAATCGCATTCAAATTATATTTTAATCTAATCATATTCTAATCTAAATTAGATATCCAGAGTGCTGACTTCCTTTGCATGCGATTCGATGAAAGCCCTTCTCGGCTCAACCTCGCTGCCCATCAATATTGTGAATATGGTGTCTGCTTCCACAGCATCCTCTACAGTCACTTTTATCAGAGTCCTGTTTTCAGGATTCATTGTGGTTTCCCAGAGCTGCTGCGGATTCATCTCTCCAAGTCCCTTGTAGCGCTGCAGTGTAATGCCTTCCCTTCCAATCTCATTCAGATATGATTCAAGCTCTGCATTGCTGTAAAGATATTTCACGCTTCTGCCTTTGGCAACCCTGTAGAGGGGCGGCTGGGCTATATACACGAAACCGCCCTCAATCAAGGGCTTCATCTGCCTGAAGAAGAATGTGAGCAAAAGAGTTCTTATATGGGCGCCGTCAACATCAGCATCAGTCATTATTATCAACTTGTGATATCTTAGTTTTTTTGCATCAAACTCATCTGCTATTCCGCAGCCGAGCGCAGTGATTATGTTTGTGAGCTGCTTGTTTATCATTATCTTGTCCAGCCTGGACTTCTCAACATTCAATATCTTCCCTCTCAGCGGAAGTATTGCCTGGAATTCCCTGTTCCTGCCCTGCTTTGCAGAGCCTCCTGCTGAATCTCCTTCAACAATGTAAAGCTCGCATTTTGCAGGGTTTCTTTCAGAGCAGTCAGCAAGCTTTCCTGGAAGCGAGCTTGAAGTAAGCGCATTCTTTCTTCTTGCAAGTTCTCGTGCGTGCTTTGCAGCAGTCCTTGCATATGCAGCATTCATGCACTTTTCCAGAATCAACTGCGATACCTGAGGATTTTCATTAAGGAAATTTGTAAGGTTTTCAAAAACAACAGATTCCACAATGCCCTTCACATTTGAATTGCCGAGCTTGGTTTTTGTCTGTCCTTCAAACTGAGGCTCTGCAACTTTGACACTGATGACTGCTGTAAGCCCTTCTCTTACATCTTCGCTTGAGGGCCTCTCCTCTGATTTTTCAGAGTTCTTCTTGGAACCGTTTTTTCCGTTCTTTGAAGCGTCAATGAAATTATTTATTGCTCTTGTGAGTGCGCTCTTTAGTCCTGTAAGGTGAGTGCCTCCTTCGACTGTGTTTATGCTGTTGGCAAATGAGAATATGTTTTCAGAATAGCCTTCTGTATACTGCATTGCCACTTCAACTTCAACATCTCCCTCTTTTTTATAGAAATATATTATCGGATGCAGCGGCTTCTTGTTCTGGTTTATGTATTCAACAAAAGACGAGATTCCTCCTTCGTAGAAGAAGCGGTTTTCCCTGTCACTTCTCTCGTCCTTTAATGTGATTTCCAAGCCCTTGTTGAGGAATGCCAATTCTCTCAGCCTTGAGCTCAGAACTTCAAAGCTGAATTCTAGTGTCTCAAAAATGCTCTTGTCAGGCCAGAAAGTTACTATTGTTCCTGTCTCTTCAGAGGCGCCTCCTTCTTTCACTTCAGAAACAGATTTTCCTATTGAGTATTCTTGGGAATAAACCTTGCCGTCTCGCATAACTTTGACAATCATCTTTTCTGAAAGCGCATTTACAACTGAAACTCCTACGCCATGAAGCCCTCCTGATACCTTGTAGCTCTTCTTGTCAAACTTTCCTCCTGCATGAAGCTTTGTCATAACAATTTCAAGAGCAGACTTTCCATACTTTGGCATCAGCTCTACAGGAATGCCTCTGCCATTGTCTTTGACAGTAACAGAATTATCAGGGTGTATGAGGATGAGTATTTTATTGCAGAATCCTGCAAGCGCTTCGTCTATGCTGTTATCCACCACTTCATAGACAATATGATGCAGTCCAGAAGCGCTTGTGCTTCCAATGTACATCGCAGGTCTTTTTCTAACGCCTTCTAAGCCGTCAAGCACCTGTATGTTCTCTGCCTTGTAGCTCTCTGCCCCTTTGGAGTGCACTTTGGTTTTTTCCTTTTCCTGAATTTTCTCCTCTGCCTTCTTCTCTTCTGTTTTTTTCTCTTCCACTTTCCTCTCTGTCCTAATCTCTTCCACGTTCTTATCCACCTTTATCTCTTCCACTTTCTTTTCATCCAATTTATTTTCTTCAGCGCTCATTTGAATTCTCTTTAAACTTTCTTTTGCTTTTTCCTTGTTTTTGCAAGAGTTTATACAAAGTCCCTTGTAAAATTTCTACAAAATTTTAAAATTAAATCTTTCACAAAATATTTTCATTAGGGCTTGATTAGAAACGGTCTAATGAAATTTTTTAATTGATTTAATGGAAATTCTTTATTCACATCATAATTCTTTCTTCACCTTATTTTTTGTTGCTATTTTTATTCTATTTTTGTTGTGCTCGTTTATTTTTTGTTGCATTTACTTATTGTTTTTTACAAATTGCTATGAAATTTTCATTTGATTTTTTCTTCTGTCAGCACTATTTTTATGCTGTTTTGACGATAAAAAATATCACAAATGCCTTTAAAAAACTTTCGTTTTGGAATTGCCTTTCTACGCCTTAAAATGCCCAAATTTGAGCGTTTTAGACAGTGTGAAAATCGAGCGAAAAAACTGTGCATTGATCTTCTGTTATTCTCCTAGTTTTGAAAAAACCAATAAATATCTTCGGGCTAAAGCCCAAAGTACAATAAAATGCGAAGCATTTTATGTACAAAAAATCTTCGATTTTTTTGTATTCTGGCAATTTTTGATAAATAATCTTTGCGCTGATAAGATTTTAGAAATAGTTTATTTTAACTACCAATAAGAATTAAAATTTCTTAATAGATAAATAAATTATTAACAAAATAGAAAATTTTATAAATATTGACATTTATCAATATGTAAATATGAAAAATACTAAAGAAAAACTCAAAATCTTTGAGGCATTGTCTGATGAAACACGATTGAAAATAGTAGAATGTCTTTTAAAAGGAGAACGATGCGTTTGCAAAATAATTCCTTTTGTTAAAAGAACCCAGTCAACTGTTTCAATCCAATTAGCAAAACTTGAGTCATTAGGCATAGTCAGTTCAGAAAGAAATGGAAAATTCATTGCCTATAGAATAAAGAACAAGAAGGTAATTGATGTTCTCAAATGTTTAAAATAAAAATTTAGATTAAAATTTTGGGGTGGAAACATGAAGATTCAGATACTTGGAATGGGCTGTCCAAAATGCAAAAAGCTTGAAGAGAACACTAAAAAGGCATTGCAGGAATTGAAAATAAGTGCAGAAGTGGAAAAAGTAACTGATGTTGAGAGGATTTCTCAGACAGTTATGCTTACTCCTGCACTCGTAATAGACAGCAAGGTTTTGTCAGAGGGGAGGATACCTGAACCAAATGAGATAAAGAAATGGCTTGCAGGAAAGAAGTAAGGCGTGAAGCAAAGCATGAAGCAATACGTCTTCAACAGTCAGATAAAATTCAGAATGAAATTCAAAGAATAAATTAAGAATTAAAAATAGTTTGAGCAAGGATTTTAGGCGATGTAAAATGAAATCAAAAAGAATCTTTTTTGGAATAACTTTGATAATTCTTCTTCTTTCAATTCTTGTAGTTTATGAATGGAGCGGTGCTATGAAAAAGAGCAAACTGATAGAACAAGGAATCTACCCTAAAGAGCCCTTTCCAATCTCTCCAGACACACCGAAATGGCAGGTGCCATTTTATACGCTTTTAAGCTATGGCCAGAAAGCGTGGTTCTGCCTGCTCTTCGCATTCTTGATTGCTGGAGCTCTCCAGACCTTCATTCCAAAAGAGCTTATTATAAAGCATCTTGGCAGAAAAAGCACGAAAGCTTATTTCATTGCTGCTTTTGGAGGCCCTCTCCTTTCTGTCTGCTCCTGCTCCATAATTCCCCTTTTTGCAGCGATAAAGAAGAGAGGCGCCGGCTTAGGCCCGGCTATCACATTCCTGCTTGCAACTCCTGCAATAAACCCTGCTGCTTTAATTCTCACTTCCACTTTGCTCGGCTGGAAATTCGTTATCGGAAGAGCTATTCTTGCTTTGAGCGCTGCGCTCATCACCGGGGCTGTTGTGGGAAAAATATGGGACAGGGCTGAAAAAACAGAAGCTGATGGAATAAAAATTGAATATCATGACAAAGAACTTTCAATCGCGAATGACCTAAAAGAATGGGCTGTAAATATATGGGATTTTGTAAAGAAAATTCTACCGCTGGTTTTTGTAGGAATATTCATAATAGGCATTGTTAAGATATTCCTCACAAATGAAATAATCTCAAGATACCTAAGCCACGGAATTCTCCCAATAGCATTGGCGTCAATAATAGGCGTGGTGATGTACACTCCAACTCTTGTTGAAATTCCCTTTGTAAGAGAGCTCATTGGCTTGGGAATGGGAACAGGGCCTGCACTTGCGTTCCTGCTCACAGGACCTGCCCTCAGCCTGCCTTCAATGCTTGGAGTTTCAAGAGTGATAAAGTGGAAAATAGTTCTGAATTATGCATTAATAATGTGGGTGCTAGGAATAATAGGTGGACTCATATTTGCATATTTTGTCCCAACTTTTTTTGGTTGATTTTTTTGTTTTTTATTATAAATAAGAAATGCATTTTTATGTTATTATTCTCTATTAATTTTTCACAAAAATGCACAAAATATTTATACCCCCAATGCCCATTTGGCAAGATGAATCATTCTGTTAAAACTGGATTCAGTTTTGGAATTACTTCAGCCATAATAACTACACTTGGCTTGATGGTGGGGCTGCAATCAGGCACCAATTCAAGACTCGCTGTTCTCGGCGGAATAATAACAATAGCAGTTGCAGATGCTTTTTCAGACGCCTTTGGAATCCATATGTCTGAAGAGTCAGAGGGAAAGCACACTCCAAGAGAGATTTGGCAGTCTACAATCTCAACATTCCTGACAAAATTCTTTTTTGGAGCAACATTTATCGTCCCAATCCTGTTGTTTCCACTGACGACAGCAGTCATTATCAGCGCAGGATGGGGTTTGCTGTTGCTGGGAATCTTCAGTTTTTACATGGCTAAGAAAGAAAAAGAAAGAGTTTTCAAAGTGGTTGCAGAACACCTGCTGATTGCACTCATAGTAATAATTATAACCCATTATCTTGGTGATTTGATAAGAATGCTTTTTGGCTGAACATCAAACACCGAAAATGCCGGATAGCAAAAACACAAAAATTGCTCCAGATATTATTCCCATTGCAGTGAAATGCTGATGCCCATACTTTCTTGCCATTGGCACAAGTTCATCCAGTGTGATAAAAACCATCACTCCTGCTGCAAAGGCTAAGGCAGGCGGTATAAAAGTTTTGAATGAAACCAAAAATAAGACAGCGATTAAGGCGCCGATAGGCTCGACTAAACCAGAAAGCAGGGCGAGTTCAAAAGATTTCAGCTTGCAAAGCCCTCCTTTGCACAAGGGCAGGGCTGTGGCTATGCCTTCTGGAATATTATGCAGGGCTATTGCGAATGCTATGAACAATCCGAATTTTGGCAAATGCATGTATCCTGCACCAACAGCAATGCCTTCAGGAATATTATGTATTGAAATGCCGATAAAAACTAATATTCCTGTTCTAAATAACTTGCTATTGAACATGCTTTTTTCTTTTTCCCCAAAACGAATGTGCGGTATAAAAACATCAAGCAAAAACATGAATAATGCACCGGCACCAAAGCCGATTGTGGTTATCAAATAACCGCTTAATTGCAGTGCCTCATTAACTAATTCCAGAAAAGAGAGGGTAATCATCACACCTGCTGCAAGCCCCATCAGAAAACCGAATGACTTTTTTCCAGGCTTCTTTATTATGGCCAGTAAACCTCCTATTCCTGTGGCAAGTCCTGCCATTAAACTTAGTAAGAATACATTTAATATAGGGTTCATCGAATGAACAAAACCATAGTGATATTTAGATTTTTCGATTAGAAAATGTTTTATTGCAATGTTTCATTACAAAACTGCGATGGAGGAAATATTCTCATGGCGGTTTTCTAATGAGGACTCAAACTTGTCTAAGTGAAAATTAAAGTCAAGTTAAGAAAAAATCAATTTAAGAAAAGTTTTTATGAAAAACCTTTATGAAAATCTGTTTTACAAAATATAAAAGTTCACTTTGCAAAATAAAAACTTTTATATATGGCTGCTGAATTTAGGATTCGGGGGATTTAGGATTTGGAGATATGACTGTGCAAAGTCGATGCAAAAAAGATTAGGTGATGATTTCGTGATGATGCTCTCTGAGCATGGAAGAGTTTATAGAAAAAAGTTTCAGCTATTTATTTTCTTAATTTTGAGCTTATTATTCTGTCTTATAAACTTTTCACAAATTTCTTATGCTGAATGCAGCCCAAACTGGAATTGCACTGCTTATATCTGCACTTCGCAAGATTTGAGAGTATGCAATGCAGTTAATGATTTGAATAATTGCAACATTACTTATTTAGGAAATTACTCTGAATTTTCGAATGAAACCTGCAGTTGCACCGCAAAACATTCTCCTGTAATAACTGAACTTGCTAATTATTCAGTCTTTGAGAACCAAACAGTTTCATTCAATGTTTCTGCAACAGACTCTGATAATGATACAATAACATACTCGATTGCAAATACCTCGATTGCAAATACGCCTCAAGGCGCATTTTTGAATTCATCAGTTGGAGAATTTTTTTGGCAGCCGCTCTTCAATCAGTCAGGGATCTATCCATTGAATTTTACAGCAACAGATTCATGCGGGCTTTCCGACTCAAAAATCGTGTTTATAGAAGTTAATGAAACAGGAAATCACCCTCCTCAACTAATGCAGATAGGCAACAAAATAGTTGCAGAAGGCAGCACACTGACATTCATTTTAAATGCAACTGATTTAGATGTTGATACACTAAATTTTTCATACTCAAACCTGCCGGCAGGAGCAGTATTTAATCAGGCAACAAGAACATTCTCATGGGCTCCAAACTACACTCAGGCAGGAACCTATCCAAATGTTCACTTTGAGGCAAATGACAACAAGGGAGGAATTGTTTCAGAGAATATTACAATCACAGTCACAAATGTCAATGCAGCGCCTGTGCTGCAGTCAATCGGAAACAAGCAGATTGATGAAGGAAGCCTTTTGGAATTTACAATATCTGCAACAGATGCTGACAATGACGCCCTGAATTATTCTGCATCAAATATGCCTGCTGGAGCCTCATTTAATAACTTAACAAGACGTTTTAGCTGGACTCCAAACGATACGCAGGCAGGTTCTTATATGGCTACATTCTCAGTCAGTGATGGAAACCTTTTAGACAGTGAAACCATAAGCATAACCATAGCAAATAAGTGCACTCCCAGCTGGAGCTGCACAGCATGGTCTTCCTGCGTAAACGGCGTTAGAGACAGGGACTGCACAGACGCAAACAACTGCGGAACAGCAGAAGGATTGCCTTTAGAAGCAGAGAGATGCCCCATGGTATCTTATACTCAGACACAAGCTACAGCTAAAATAACGCTGACCTATGAAAACTGCACAGAGGACTGGGTTTGCACTGAATGGAGCAGCTGCAATGAATCAGGCTTTATGTCAAGGGAATGCGCTGACAAGAGAATGTGCGGCACAAACAATACAAAGCTTGTGACTGTTCAGAATTGCGAATACATTCCTGAAAGCCTGTCTGAAAATGAGCTTGCTGAAAACAATTCCAAAGAAGCTTCTGCAGTTGCACAAAAGAGAGGCATATTCTCTTTCCTGACAACAGGGCTTGCAACTGCGATAGACTTTTTCAGAAACGCGCCTGCAATAACAGGAGCAGCAATAGGAGTTGCAGGCGAAAAGCCTGGAGAGGAAAGCAAAAAAGAAGAAAGCAGTGCAGCAAAAGAATCTGGGACTAAGAGCGGTTTTATAACAATGGCCGGCAATTCAGTTGCACAGATTAAAAATCTTGTACTGAAAATTTCAAATAGTGCAAAGTCAAATCCCTCTAAGGTTATAATACCTATTGTGCTTATTCCAGCGCTATGCTTCTTTTTTTATAAAAGCCTCTCGCATTTTTTCAGGAAGAGAAAGGAGAAATACTGGTATATGATGAAATAAAATCTATTGTAATAAATTTATCTCCCGAATAAGCTAAATCATAATAAGCTGAATAATAATCTTTTCTTTGCAACTAAATATTTAAAAAAATAAATGGCAGGAAGAGAATAAAAATAAAGGGGGTGGTTTTAGACTCTGGCGAATTTTCAATAAAAATTATTCATTCATATTTTTTAATCATCGCCTTTAATGTTTTCACCTTTTCATCAAGAATTTCTTTTGCATTTGCTTCTACTGTGAGCCTTATGAGCGGCTCTGTGTTGGACTTTCTGAGATTGAAGTGCCAGTCCTTGAATTCCACAGACAGGCCGTCTAACTTGTAAATTTTTTCAGGCTTCATCTTCAGGAATGCCTTTTCAATAGCTTCCAAAACCTTGTCTTTATCCTTGACTTCAAAGTTCATCTCGCCGCTTATGAAATAATTCCTTGTAAGCTCAAGCAGTTGGCTCATTGTCTTGTTCTCAGAAGACATCATCTCAGTAATCTGAAGCGCTGCTATGAAACTGTTTTCAAAATAGGAATCATCTATTTTGTAATAATAGTGCCCTGAAAGCTCTCCTGCAAACAATGCCCTGTAATCATGCATGTACTTCTTTATGAAAGCATGCCCTACTCTGCACATGACTGCTTTTCCGCCGTTTTTTTCAACAATGTCCCTTACAAAATTGCTCGCCCTCAAATCATAAAGTATTGTTGCCTTTGGATTCATCTCAAGCGTCTTTTTTGCAAGAAGCCCTGTCATGAAGTCGCCAGGCACGCTCCTGCCATTTTCATCAATAAACATGCACCTGTCAGCATCCCCGTCAAATATTATTCCAAAATAGTCCTCTTTTTCTTCTTTCAGCTTTTTTATTATTTGCGCCTTGTTCTCCTCTTTTAGAGGGTCTGGAGAATGATTCGGAAATGAACCGTCAGGCTCAAAATTTATTGGAACAATCTTTATTCCAAGTTTTGAGAATAATTTTGAAACAACAGCGCCCGCCATGCCGTTTGACGCATCTACAATCACTTCCAAAGGCTTTATCTTTTTGACGTCAAAGTATTCTTTTGATTTCAGAATATAATCTATGAAGTCCTTTTCAACATTCTTTTTTTTGATAATCTTCCCTTTTTTTGCAGGGCTTTCAAAGTTATTTTTAAGGATAAGATTTTTTATATCCTGAATTCCAGTTTCCTCGCTCAAGGGAATTGCCTTTTCCTTCGCGAGCTTAAAGCCGTTGTATTCCTTCGGGTTGTGCGATGCAGTTATCATAATTCCGGAATCAAACTTGTAGTGCGAAACAGCAAAGTAAAGCTCATTTACGCTCAATGCGCCTATGTCAATGACATCTGCTCCCTGCCGGAGTATGCCCTTAGCAAGGGCTCCAAAGAGTTTTTCAGAACTCAGGCGGCAATCTCTTGCAACAACAACATTCCTTGGCTTCAGAAAAGAGACAAAAGCCCTGCCGATATTAAAGGCAGTGTCTTCGTTAAGCTGCGTAGGATAAATTCCTCTTATGTCATATGCCTTGAATATGCTCTCATCAACCATCTTATCACTTCTGTTTTGTTTTTAGCTTCTATTTTATTTTTATTTCACAAAAAAAATAAAGTTGCACAAAATAATAATTATAATTTTGAAATCATTATATAAGGTAATAACTATAATGAAAATTTATTTTTATTTAATAAATATTTTTAATGAAGATTTTTATCTGATAAAAAAATGTATTTAAAAAAATATTTTATTACTCCTCTCTTTTATTCAATATCTTTCCATTCATCCAATGCCTTCTCGTATCTTTCAAGAGTGCCTATATCAAACCATTTTCCAGAAAAGGCATAGCCGAAAAGCTTTCCCTGCGAAGCAAGTTTTGGAAACACATCTTTCTCAAGCATTGCAAAACCTTTTGGAATCAGCTCTATGACTGACGGCTCAAGAATGTAAAGCCCTGCGTTTATGAGGTTTGAAGGTGCTTCCTCTTTTTTTGGCTTTTCTATAAAATCTATTATTGAATCGCCTTTCATCATCGCTACCCCATAACTGCTCGGGTCTTCGACTGTGGTCAAAGCAATTGTAACAGTTCCCTTTTTGCTCTTATGGAATCTAAACATGTCAGAGAGGTCGATATTCATCAAATCATCTGCGTTGCACACCAAAAAGCTTCCATCAAGGTAAGGAGCTGCAAGCTTTATGGGCCCTGCTGTCCCAAGAGGTTCATTTTCTTCCATATATGTTATGTTTACTCCAAAATTCCTTCCATTGCCAAAATATTCCTTTATCTTTTCTGACTTGTAGCCGATTGAGATTATTATATTTCTGATATTATAATTTCTCAGCAGGGCTATGACATGCGCAAGCAGGGGCTTGTCATGCAGCGGAATCAGAGGTTTGGGAATTTCTCTGCTTATCGGACCAAAGCGCTTCCCCTTACCGCCTGCGAGAATTATTGCTGTTTTTGGAACTGTGCTGCCAAGCGCCTTTGCTAATAGAAGCTCCACAGCATGGCTTCTGTTCTTCACTCTGCTCTTGTCAATTGTGCTGTCAATCTGCTTGAGAATTTCTGAATCCAAAGTCAGGGTAACTCTTTCTTTCATGCGCCCTTGTTAAGAGGCACTTATATTTAAATTTTTCTTGAAGTATGATAATGTATGATAACAAAAACATTTATATATAATATCATATAAAGTATGATAAAGTCATATTATGTGATTGGGTGAGAAACATGGATGAGAAAGATGAAGTGTATTGGAATGAAGTGAAATATGTGGAATCACTGATGGGGAAGACGTCAAAAGAGATAAACGATTACCTGACTCCTGCAAGAATAAGCAACATATTGGAAATGACAGGAGCGAAGGGAGCGTATTCAAACCTGGATGCAGTCATAAATGCAGATGAAAAGGAAAAAATAGGCATCATCCTGAAAAGTTTGCATACATACCTGAACGGATTTGATGATGATTACTAGAATTTAGTGGAATTTACTGGAATTTAGGTTATAGTAGTAGAATGCAGATGGGATTTTTGTATTGATTTACCTGGGTTTTGCTGTGATTTTTACAATCACCAATAATTATTTAAATAGTTGATTATTAAGTTTAAAAAAAGAGGGAGTGGTAGATGCTGCAAGAGAAACTTCTGATAATAAATCTCAAGTGCTATGAAAATGCCACAGGCAAGAATGCTCTTGAGCTTGCAAAGAGGCTGGAGAAGACAGTTGCTGCTGAGAAGCTCGGGCATGTGAAGACAATAATCGCAGTGCAGCCAACTGACATAAGAATGATTTCTGATTTCACAAGCAAAAAGAAAATGCTTGAAGTTTTCGCCCAGCACATTGACAATTTCTCCTATGGCTCATATACAGGGCATATAACTGCAGAAGCAGTCAAACAGTCAGGTGCATCTGGAACACTGATAAACCATTCAGAGCATAGAATCACAAAAGGAAGGAGACTTGATTTTCAAAGAATAAAAGACACTGTCGAATCAGCAAGAAGAAATGGATTAATTTCTGTGGTTTGCGCAGCAACTGTAAAAGAATCAAGAATAATTGCAAGGCTCAATCCTGACTATATCGCAGTTGAGCCTCCTGAACTTATCGGAGGCAATATTTCTGTCTCAACAGCAAGGCCTGAACTCATAACATGGAGCGTGCAGGAAGTCCATAAGATAGCACAGATTCCAGTATTGTGCGGAGCAGGAATAAAGACAGCAGAAGACATAAAGAAAGCATTGGAGCTTGGAGCAGAGGGTATACTCGTTGCTTCAGGAGTTGTGAGCGCAGAAAACCCAGAGGAAGTTCTGAAAGATTTCATCAGGGCGTTTGAGTGAATTGTTATGAGATTAAAGTAAATGTTAAAATTATTTATTTCTTATTTGCATTTTCATTTTTTCCATTTCTTATTTGTATCTTCTCCATGCTTTTTGTGTAAATAAAAATTATATTACTATCTATAAAAAAAATAATTATGAGAAATAATAATTAGTATCCATAAAAAAAGAATTAATAAAATTTTGATAGAACATTAATGCTATTAATTCCTTAACATTATCAATTAATAGGACAAAAAGAGATTGACTAATAGAATAAAAGAAATAACATTAAAGAGATAATTTCTAAAAAAAATAAAAAAATTATTTTTCGTAAGCAGTTTATATGTCTTTACTCTCTTTTTTCCTTTACTTCCTCCTCATCCAGCCAAAGAGAGCTCCGAACAAGCCCTTGTTTGTCTTTTCCTTCTGTGCAACTTCGCCCAACCTGTTCTGCTCCTGCGTCATATTCTGCATTTGCTCCTGCAACATCGCTTTTACTTCATCTGTGCAGTTGCATCTTTCCATAAGCATTTGAAGCTGCTCAATCCTGTTCCTGTTCTGGTTTACTTCCTGCTCTATTTCGTCTGCAGCTTCCTGGTCTCCGCCATTGAAGAATCTTGCAATTCTGCTTCTGTTTTGTATTCTATCTTCTGCTCTTATGGTTGCCTGCACAGAGTTGTTGAAATTCCTTGCTATCGCAGAAACATTCTTTCCGATTCCCCCTGTAAGATTCTCCATTGCGAGAAGAGCATGGACTGCTAATCTAACTGTATTTTGGTTTTTCAAAACCTCCTGCTTTTCTGATTTAAGAGATGCCAGTTCTGCCTTCATTTCCTCTCTCCGTTCACTTATTATTTCTTTAAGCTCGCTGACATTTCTTGCTCTTAATACTTCGTTGTCAGAATTCACGCCTGAAGCAGCATTCAGTCCCCTTTCATCTGGGCCAACTGCAATAACGACTGAACTTATCAGAAACAGAACAAACAAATAAGCAATCAATTTTTTCATAAAATTACCTCTATTAAGAGGGAGTAAAAAACATTCTTTTTAAATTTATCTGTGAAAAAGCAGCATCGCAAGAAATTGCAGAGCATTGCAAAACCTAAAACTTTATAAATATCCTATTTTTCCCTCTCTGCTAAGAATACCAAGAACATAATATTAAAGTTATATTAAAGTTATATTAAAGTTATATTAAAGTTAATAACTCTTTTTCAAAAAGAGATGACAGCAGTCCCTGGAACTACTTGCCATGGGCAGTAGGAGGGTAGTACAAATGGAGAAAGAACAAATTTTGGAAAGCATAAAAAAGGCTAGAGAGAGCTCTAAAAAGAGGAACTTCAACCAGAGCTTTGACTTGATAATCAGTGTCAAGGAACTTGACCTTAAGAAGACAGAGAATCAGAAGGAACTTTTTGTTGCAATGCCATTTGCCACAAGCAAGAAAATGAAGGTGTGCGCGCTCATAGGGCAGGAGAGCATTGAGGAGGCAAAGGTTTGCGATAAAGCAATAGCCCAAGACAGGTTTATAGAATATGACGGCAATGACAAAGCCGTGAAAAAGCTCGCTTCTGAATTTGACTATTTCATCGCTCAGGCAAATATAATGCCGGCAATTGCAAAGATATTTGGTAAGGTTCTCGGAAGAAGGGGCAAGATGCCGAATCCAAAAGCAGGATGCATCTTCCCGCCAAAGACCAATCTGAAGCCGCTTTATGAAAGGCTGCAGAGAACAGTTAGATTAAAGCTTAAGACAGCCTCAATGGTTCAGTGCAGGGTTGGCATGGAAAACATGAAAGATGAGGAAATTGGCGAGAATATACTGTCTGTGTATAATGCATTTGTTCGTGCTTTGCCTGCTGAACAAAATAATATAAAGAATGTTTATTTGAAAACCACAATGGGGAAACCAATAAAGATTGTATAAGTTTGATTGTATAAACTCAGGTGTTTTTTATGGCGCATGTTGCTGAATACAAGAAAAAGGAAGTTGCAGAATTGGCGAAGCTGTTCAAGGAATATCCTGTCATAGGAATAATAAACATGGATAACCTTCCCACTCCACAGCTTCAGAAGATGAGGGCTCAGCTCAGAGACACTGTCAACCTTAGGATGAGTAAGAAGCGCCTGATAAAGCTCGCGCTTGAAAAGGTAGAGAAGCAAAACATAAAGGAGCTGGAGAAACACCTCGAAGGAATGCCAGCTCTTCTGTTCACAAAAGAAGAACCGTTCAAGATTGCGCTGATTTTGAGGAAGAGCAAGTCATCTGCACCTGCAAAGCCAGGGCAGACTGCTCCGAGAGACATCATAATACCAGCCGGACCCACAGGCTTTACTCCAGGCCCTATCATCAGTGAACTTGGACAGGCAGGAATAAAGGCAGGGGTTGACAAGGGAAAGATTGTTGTGAAGGAAGAGAAATTGGTTGCAAAAAAGGGAGAGAAGATTTCCCATAAGATTGCGAACCTGCTCACAAAATTCGGAATCGAGCCCATGGAAATCGGGCTCAATATAAGTGCAATTTATGATGATGGAGTCATCTATGCAGGAGAAGTGCTGGATGTTGATGACAAGAAGCTTGTTGAGGAGCTGAAAAGGGCTGCATTATGGGCTTTCAATCTCGCTGTTGAAGTCGGATATCCGTCAAAAGGCACAATTTCATTCCTGATATCAAAAGCCTATATGCAAGCAAATGCCGTTGCGCAATTAGAGAAAAGCAAGGCAGCAGGCAGATAAAACAATTAAGTAAAAATGCGAATAAAAAAATAATTGGCTAAAAAGTCATTAATAATAACTTTAATTAAAAAATGTAATGATATGAAAAATTAGTCAATAGAAAATTAATATTTAATAATTGAAAATAATAACTAATAATAAAAAATAAGAAAATCAAAAACTCAAATTCAGAATAATCAACACAGGGTTCAACAGAATAATAAAAAATCGTAGAATTAAAAAAAACAAAATAGGAAATAAACAAAATAAAAAAATAACAAAACAAACAATAAATAATTATTTTATCAGCGGAGGTAGTTGAAATGGAATATGTGTACGCTGCAATGCTGCTTCATAAGGCAGGAAAGAAGATTGATGAACCATCACTCAAGAAGGTTTTGGAAGCTGCAGGCATTACACCAGATGAGACCCGTATAAAGGCGCTTGTGGCCACTTTGCAAGGAGTGGACATAGACAAGGCCATAGAGACAGCACAGGCAGTTCAGGTCTCAACAGCAGCTCCAAAAGAGGAGAAGAAAGAGGAAAAGAAGGTTGAGGAAGAGAAGAAATCAGAGGAGCAAGCAGCAGCAGGATTGGGCGCGCTCTTCGGTTAAGGTTAGAGATTAATGGCAGAAGAAGCACAGCAGGAAGAAATAGATACAAAAGAACAAGATGAGAAGAAAAAAGAGCTTGCAAAGAAAATAGGCGAGTTCAAGCAGACAGTTCTCCAGCTGAAAAACCAGCTGAATTCTCTGAACGACGAGAAAGAAGCCTGGTTTGAGAAAAAAGAGAACTACACCAAAGAGGTAGTCAAGCTCATTGGCGAAATAAAGGAGCTGAAGCGTCAGCGAGACAAGTTCACAAGCGAGGTTAAGCATCTTAAAGAGGAAAGAAACAAGCTCAACACGCTGATAAAAGAAAAGATTTCTGAAATAAAAAATTTGAATGAGCAGAAGCACAAGATAATGGTTGAATACAAGATAGAAACCGACCCTACTGAACTTCTAAGAAAGATTGAAGCTTTAGAGATGCACATAGAAACAGAAGCAATTTCATTTGAGAAAGAAAAGGAGATAATGAAGAAGATAAAGCAGCTGAAGAAGGAATACAATGAAGCAAAAAAGGTCAGCGATGTCTGGACAAAATCCAAGAATCTCTCAAAAGAGATTGACAGGATGAAGATTGAAGTAGATTATACTCATGAGAAAATACAGAACCTGGCTGCAGAGAGCCAGAAGCGCCATGAAAAGATGCTTGAGATTTCAAAGAGCGTTGACGAACTGAAAAAGAAGGAAGAAGAAGCCTATGAAAAATTCTTTGAGATAAAGAAAAAGTTCACAGAAGTCAACACCTCCCTGAAAAACACTCTTCTTGAGATGAACAAGGTCAAAGAGGAGCTTGACTCAATAAAAGGCGTTGAGCAGAAGGAGAGGAAGAAAAAGGAAGAGACTGTACTTAAGGAAAAGGAAGAAGTCGTACAGGAAAAAATAAAGAAGGGAAAAAAACTCACCACAGAAGACCTGCTTGTGTTCCAGAAAATCGAAGGAGAAGGAAGCATTAAGGAAAAGATTGAACTTACTAATTCTCACTCTGCTAATTCTCATTCGCAAAAAAATGCTAAAGAAACTGCTCAAGAAACAGTAGAAGAGAGCGAAGAAGAGTAAAGAAAAAGAGTAGCAAAAAAAGAATAAATGAATAAAATGCGAAGCATTTTATGTACAAAAAATCAAAGATTTTTTTGTATTCTGGCAATTTTTGATAAAGAATTGCAAGCATAATGCAACATAAGATTAAGCAGAAAAAGAGGACAAATATGGCAATAAATAAGGAATGGCATTTAAAGAATAAGATGCCAAAGAATGCTTCTTTTGAAGAAAGAGTGAAATGGCATTTGGAGCATCAAAAACATTGTTCCTGCATGCCCCTCCCAAAAAAGTTAGCTGAAGAAATGAAAAAGAAGGGAATAAAATTCTAAATAATTAATAAAAACAATTAATAAAAAAATCTATGAAACCAGAAATCTGCATCCTTAAAATCATTTATGCTTGAATTCTGTATATCCGCATTTTCCGCAGGCGAATCTGTCCTTGTGCTCTGACATGAAGAAGCCGGGCCCGCACTTCGGGCAGGATTTCTTTTTCCTTTCCACATTTCCCCCAGAAACATTATAGTATGAAGACACCTTTACTGATTTTGAATCGCTTTTCTTCTTACCCAATGATTTTTTTTCAGGTGATTTTTCAGATGATTCTTCAGCCATTATCAGTCACTCCTTCTGATTTTTGTTTTAATTATTTTATTATAATATTATTTTTATTACAATAATTCATTTATTCCTCAATCGTTATTTTATTTATGGTTTCTATTTATCTTTTAATTATTTTTTATTCATCGCCAGTATTGTTTATTTTGCTTAGCTCCATCTTCTTATTTTTCATATTTTTATATTAATTTATTAAAATTATAATCTGTTCAGATTATTTCTATTCCATCATTTATTATTCTTTATCTTTATTATTTCTTATTTTACTACTTTTTCTCAGCCGGCTTTTCAGCATGTTTCTCAGTCGGTTTTTCAGCCGGTTTCTCAGCAGCCTTCTCAGACGCCTTCTCAGCTTTTTCTTTCTTCTCAGGTGCTTTCTCTGCCGGTTCTGCTTTTGCCTCCGCCTCTTTGCCCTTCTTTCCGGCATTCCTGCTGAAAATGTATTTCGGCTCTGTTTTTTCCATCTCTTCTTTTGTCTTATAGATGTGCGCTGTTATCTTCAATTCTTTGCTGCCAAAAATCTGCTCTATTTTTCTGATAGCAATAAGCTCTGGCTTTGTCCCAATCTTATCTGCAATTCCTCCCATTATTTCTTTTCTGGACGGAGTTTTTCCCTGAAATTTGACTTCTGCAGTTATTTCTGTCCTCGCGAACAGAGGATTTTCCTTTTTGCTCAATACATTTGTTTCCATAATTATCAACCCTGAATTTTTTGTGTTTCTTGTTATGTTTCCATCATAAAGCACTGTATGATTATCATCAAGAAAGTTGTAAGGCGTTTACCTGACTTTGATTGCATATTCGCCCTTTGCTCCCATATTCAGCTTTTTAGCAATCTTGGACTTAACCGGGTCAAGTATGTAAAGCCTGCCCTGGAAGTTTGTGCTGAAATCTGTGCCATTGCATAACGGGCATTTCTCTCCTGTAACAATAATCCTGCACTGCTTGCAAACCTTCTTTCTCATTTTACTCACTTTTTGATTTGAATTTATTTTTATTTATTTTATTGCCATTTGGCTCTGTGAAGTTCTTATTTTTTATATTTTCTCTTTTCTCTTTTTGGTTTTGGCTTTTTCTCCTTCTCGCCTTCGGCAGGCTTGACCACAGGTTCAGAAAGCCACTCAATCTTTCCAAGCCCTGACTGCCTCATGGTGAGCCCTATCTTCGGGCTTGTAACATCCTTGAAGCTTACTGCGATTATCCTTACTCTGCACAAGTCATTTACTTTCAAAGTGCGCTTGCTGTCCTTTCCTGAAAGCACCTTGTCCTTGCTGAAGCTGACAAAATCGTCCATTGTCTGGGAGATATGCACCATGCCCTCCATGGCGCCCATTGACATGAACGCTCCAAAATCAGCAATATCCTTAACTTTTCCAAAGAGCACTTCCTTCATTTCTGGCTTGAATGTTAGCAGTTCAAATGATGTCTCATAATAAGCTGCGCCGTCTCCGGGAATGATTATTCCCTCTTTTATATCCAAAACTTTTGAAACATCTATGACAGCTCCTAAGTCTCTTGACACAACGCCCTCATACATTTTTTTTATCCTTGTAAGAACTGCCTGCTCAACAGGCTCTCCAAAGAGCTCTGGAGGCACTCGCACATGATCCTTTACTTCAATCTTGTAAAACATCGCATCACCTTTTGGCGGAAAATTAAATCATCCAATTAAAACATTCACTTAAATCATTGAAAGATATTTTTTCTTTCTTAAAATAATCATCGGGGCTTTGTTCTTCAGCCTTCGCTTAAGCTCAATGTCCTGCGTGGCTATTATAAAGCCCTTTTTAGCAAATTCGACTATTAAAGAGTCAACATCGAGAGGTTTTTTAATGCTATTTAAAAATTTTTTTGTTTTTTCTGTGTTTATTGCGCTGACATTCTTTTTTTTGACAAGCGCAAGGGCAATCTTCGCTGACTTTCTTTCTGAAGAAGAACCCTCTTTCAAAAGCTTTTCCAGCTCCCGCACATTTTCATCCAGAGTAAAAAGCTCGCATTTGCCCAATATTCTGTCCAGTTCAGAGAAGATATCAACCCTGAACTGCTCTGGTATTAGCAGGAAATTGGTGTCCAATAAAACCTTCTTCATTTTCAAGCTCCATAAGGCAACTATAAATTTTGCATCTGCCGTTTTGCATTTGCTGTTTATTCTGGATTTGACTATTAATATTTAATTGTTTTCCTTGCAAAAACCAATCAGTCCAGCATAATTCAGCACCATGATGCTTCAATACAATTGCAACATGATTACTTCAGTCTCAACTGAAGCAATGGAAAAGTTTTAAAATAGTCGCCTTATTCCTCTTTTCCTATGCATTTTGGAAAGAAAAGGCAGGATTTAAGATTAACATCTCTTATGTTAATAGCGCTCTTGGCAGTAGCAGCAGTTGCAGCCATATCTTTTTCAGCAAAGAGCGCTTATGCAGAAGACACTTGCAGCATAACAACACCAACATGCGAAGGAGCAGGTTCTCTGTTTCCAAATGCAACTGCCCAAGAGAATGTTTCTGAAGAGGGCTTATGCATATATTTCTTCTACGGACAGAACTGCCCGCACTGCGCAAATATAGAGCCTCTCATAGAAGAGCTTGCAGGAAAATATCCTGAAGTAAATGTGAAATACTTTGAGGTTTATTTCAACCAGAGCAACCAGCTTTTCTTTGCCGACTTCAACAGAAGATATGGAATTGAGAGAGCTGGAGTGCCTGCTGTCTTTATAGGAAATAAAGCTTTAATTGGAGAAAAGGCAATAAAAAACGACCTTGAAAATAGCATACAATATTTCATTGAAAATCCTCCGATATGCCCTGAAAAATACGTAAAGTCAGAAGCAATCTCTCATGAGATTTCACCTCCTGAAAACATTCAGCTCACTCTGTCAGCAGTAATTGTTGCAGCACTTGTTGACAGCATAAATCCATGCGCGTTTTCTGTGATGATATTTCTTTTGGTTTACCTGATGGCGCTTGGCGCCAGAAAGAGAATCCTGAAAGTCGGATTTACATATATTATTGTTGTGTTCATTGTGTATTTCCTGTCAGGAATTGGACTTTTCATGTTCATACAGACAGCAAAACTTACCAAGATTATATATACTGTTGCAGCAGCGATTGCAATAATCGCAGGAATGATTAATGTCAAGGATTTCTTCTGGTATGGCAAGGGCATAACATTGGCAATCCCGGAATCCAAACAGCCGCTAATCAAGAGGTATGTGCAGAAAGCATCAATACCTGCTGCAATTGTGCTTGGAATTCTGGTAAGCATGTTCGAGCTTCCGTGCACAGGCGGCGTGTATCTTGCAATCCTAGGGCTGCTCAGCAGCAAGATGACTCTGCTTGCGGGAATACCTTATTTAATACTTTACAATATCATATTTGTGGTTCCGCTTTTTGTAATCCTAGCTGTGATATACAAGGGAATACCACCAGAAAGAGTCGAGCATTGGCGCTTGAACAAGAGGAAATGGCTCAGGCTTGTCATGGGCCTTGTGATGATTTGCTTGGGAGTGCTTATGCTCACAGGCGTGATATAAGGAAATTGGAAAAAAATGAAAGGAATAAAATAGCGTTAATTTGGTGTTCATCCGGCGTTAATCCAATAGTAGAACAGCAAAGTATTTTAAGCAAATTTGATTTGATTTTTTAATTAAGGCAATGTTTTATCATTTGCGGGAAATGAGTGAAAAGAATGAACATGTTGAAAAGGCTTTTCAAAACAAAGAATGTGCTTTATTATCCAGGATGCCTGACAAAGTTTGTGGGCAAGGATATTGAGGAGAACTACAAGAAAATCCTCTCAAAAATAGGCGTTGACTTCATACAGCTGAAAGATTTGGAGCTTTGCTGCGGAAGCCCTGTCCTTAACGCAGGACACCAGAAAGAAGCAGAAGAGATTGCCAGGAAGAATTTCAAAATCTTCAGGGAGCACGGCATAACAAAAATAATAACTGCCTGCCCAGCATGCTTCAAGATGTTCGCAAAGGAATACCCAAAATTAGTGAAGGATTGGGATATTGAGGCAGAACACATCACAATGACGCTGAGCAAGGCTTTGAAGGACAAGAAGCTTAAACTAGAACAAATAGATGCTGAGGTTACTTATCATGACCCATGCCATCTGGGAAGGCATTATGGCATATATAAAGAGCCAAGAGAGATAATCAAAAGCACAGGCGCAAAGCTTATGGAAATGCGGCTTAACAGGGAAAACGCTTTCTGCTGCGGAGGAGGCGCAGGTGTGAGAACAAATTATCCCCTGCTGAGCAGTTCAGCGGCAAAAGAGAGGGCGAAGATGGCTAAAGACACTAAGGCAAAAATCCTAATCACAACATGCCCGATGTGCTTCTACAACCTGAAGGAAAATGCAGATGGCATTGAAGTCATGGAGCTGAGCCAGTTCCTGAAAAGCAGCGTAGAGGAAAAGAAGAAAAAATGATAAAAGTGGACAATCTTGAGAAGGAGATAAAGGAAAAGGAAAATGCAAAGGAAGTCATACTTCCAGTAATGTATTCCTACAAGGAGAAGAGAGACAGGATATTTGAGAAGACAAAAAAAGAGGAGTTAAGGGAAAAGCTCAGAAAGATAAAAGAAGATGCAACAGACAATATGCAAAAATTAAAGGTAGATGCGATTGCGAATCTCAAGAAGAACGGCATAAAGGTTTTTGAGGCAAAAACCCCTGAAGCTGCAATAAAGAAAATAAGGGAGATTATAGGAAAGGAAGAATTGATAATAAAAGCAAAATCAAATGCTGCAAATGAAATCGGGCTAAAGCATGCGCTCAAGGACAAGGAGCTCATAGAAACAGATCTGGGAGATTTCCTTGTGCAGATTTCAGAAGAGGAAGAAATACATCCAGTGCTGCCTGCGCTTCATCTGACACTTGAAAGAATAGCAGAAGTCATAAGGAAGAAGTTCAAAACCGCAGTAAATCCAGAACCGAATGAAATCGTATCATTCATAAGAGAAAAACTCAGGGAGAAGGTGCTGAGAGCAAAGATTGGCATAACAGGGGCAAATGCGATAACTGCTGACGGCAACATAGTCATACTTGAAAACGAGGGCAACATAAGCCTGGTTTTAAGAATCCCAGACAAGCACATAATAATCTCCGGCTTTGAGAAGATTGTCCCAACATTGGAAGATGCAATGCATATTGTGAAATGCTCTGCTGTTTACGGCACAGCGCAGGAATTTCCTGTATATGTAAATATCATTTCAGGCCCAAGCAAGACAGCTGACATACAGAATCAGCTTGTGACAGGGGCACAAGGAGCAAAAGAGGTTTACCTCATACTTCTGGACAATGGAAGGACTGCACTTCTGGATTCAGAATTCAAGGAGCTGCTCTACTGCATAAACTGCGGAGCATGCCTGAATTTCTGCCCGGTATATCATCAAATCACTAACAGGTATGGCTCAAAGCTTTCTGGATATTCCGGAGCAAGAGGAGTATTATTCTCGCTTTTCAGCGAGGGGCTTGAAGAAACATTTGACAACGGGGCTTTCTTCTGCACAATGTGCCTTACATGCAAAGAGAACTGCCCTGCAGAGATAGACCTGCCGGGCATGGTCAAAAAGCTGAGGCAGAAGCTTGCTGACAAGGGCATAGAGCCGCCGACTGTTAAAGAGATGATTGAAAACATCAACAAGTTCGGCAACCCCTTTGGAGAAGTCAAGGAAGGAACTATGCCAAAGAATTTGTATTGCTGCTGATTCATATGCTGCGGATTTATGTGCTGCTGATGCATTGATATACTGGTGTTGTATTGCTGCCGAGAATATTAGAGATTTTTTATTTTTAGATTAGAGCGTTTTTATTTCTATAATCAAAAATTTATTTTTATAGTTAATTGTTTTTATAGTTAAAAATTATTCATTTTTATATTTTTATTTGACTGTTTTTTGACTGTTTATTCAATTGTTTATTTTTAGAGAGAAATTAGATTGCTGATGCTATTTATTTGATCGCTGATAATTCTATTTTTTGAAGAAATTTTCCTCCTTAATCTGTGAATGAAGTTTCATCATGTAATGGGAAAAAAGACCTATTGAAAAAGCAATACCAATTGATGAAGAGATTGTTAAAACGGTGTATGGTCTTTTTATATCTTCAAAATATCCTGTATATTCTTGCTGCTTGGTGTCACTGATGTCACTTAATTGATGAACGCATGATTCCAGAGTATTTCTCTGTTGTTTGAACGTATCATTATTTATGGGCTTTCCTTCATATTCAGTAAGGTCATTAACATTTGGAAGAGAATCCTTCACCTCACTTATTTTTGAGATAATATCTTGCAGTTCATAACTAAAATAAAATTCCCCCGATTTATTGTTCAGCAATGATAATTTTTCAATTGAATCATCAAGATTGATTATTGCAGATTTTGGGTGAATTTCTGTTTTGGTTTCAGGCTCATATGTCAATGAATTTATTGCGTAATCAATGTTTTGGGCGGAGTCGCGAATGAAAATCATTTGCTCTACAAGATTATCTATTGTAACTATTTGAGTAGGATTAGTAGGTGCTGATGTTAATTTTTTGAATGAATATATATTGATGGTAATGCAGCTGGCCAATATTGCTGCTGAGATTATGAGCCCTTTGTTTTTCTTCATTATAACAACACTTCACTGTCAATTTATTAAAGTACGGATGTCAAAAATAATTGAAATTTAATTTAATAAACAAAAGTAACTATTTTAGGGTAGTTAAAATAAAAAGATTTAAATATCTTGCGTTTTTAAAATATGTTATGGATGACAAAAATAATTTTAATTTGGAAGACTATGTTAAAGATGACATTCAAAAAAGTTCTGATGGCTTGAAAGAGATATCATCATATTCAGATGCAAATTTAGAAAAAATTGTTGAGGAAATCATTCCAAAGCAAAAAACATTCAAGGACCATCTCTATGATGTAATAACTTGGCCTGTTAAAAATTATCATTGGATTTTAGGAGCGTCACTTCCTATAAGCATCCTAAGTTTTGACCTGCTGACGAAACAGCCGATTGATTGGACTTTTTTTGCATCTATACCCACGGGATTTTTAATGTCTCAATTTATTAGTGCGAGAACACAAATAAAAGTCAAAAACAAAGAAAAAGAATCTTCCGGCATTAAAATATGGAATTGGTTGTATGATAATGCCTTAATTGTAGGATGCGGTTTAGGAGCTGCTGTTGCTGCGTATTATCTTACAAGGACTCCAAATTTGAACTTGGCATTTGCTTCTGTATCTGCGTTTAAAGACCTTGTAAAAAAATTCCCTGAAAACACAGAGTTATATAAGACCCTTGTAGAGAATTTGCAATTCATAAAAAAAACGAACATGATAATACCTATATACTCTTTCCTGTCTGGAGCACTTCTTACAACAGTTATGCAATTAATTGCTTCATTTCATCCAGAAAAAATAAAAATGTGGAAATATGCAGGTTTAGGAATAATAAATTATTTTAAACCAGAAATTAAAGAAGAAACAAGAGTAAAAAATACTCTTGAAATATTCAATAGAGCTATAAAAGAAGGTGAAGAAAATAAAGATTTTCTGCGAGAGATGGCATTGTATAATTTCCGTTTAGGAAATTTTAATGAAGGCATATATGCATATTCAAAGATTCTGGAGCATAGGGAAAAAGGCCTGTATGAAGAAATGTCTAAAACGTTTTTATCATCAATCGCAGACAAGCTAAGTGGTGCTTTAGGCAAATATGTTTCAAGAAAAAGAGGTTATAATCTGAAAGGGTTTGAAGAGAAAATAGCAAATGCTTTTGATCATTATTACTCATGGTTTGACTTTAAATCTTCTCTTAAAAACTGGAAAGAAGCTCTTGCTATTGCACCAAAAGAGCATAGGAGAGAATTTGAACTCCTGTATGCAATGTTCCTAGAAGACGCAGAGCATAAGGAGCTTGCAAAAGAGGCAATTGGAAGATGGATTTCGCAAATTGTATCAACAGCTGAATTTGAAAAGAATTTGAAGGAAATACCAAGCTCAAGAAATGAAGTGTTTGAACTGACGCAAAGCGAATTTCTGAAAGACACAATAATAGTAAAGAGAAACAAAGGAGTTGATATTGCAAATGAAGAAAAAAGAATATATGCAGAATACTTCGCAAATTTATTCCTTACTTATCTATTTAAACACCGAATTGCGCATGGTTTCAAAAGCATAGTGCCGCGCTCACTCTTCACATTCAAACACGAAGATGGAAAAATATACCACATCATGAGAAGAACATCAGGAAGAAACCTGGAAGAAGCATTCAAAGACGCAAATAAACAACAAAAGGAAGAATATCTCAAAAAGGTGATGGAAAGCTCAGCGCTGATACACGCCAATGTAATTGACTTTCTCAAAAAGGATGAACGAGGATATTACTTCGCCAGTGCAGAAAACAAAAAAATATATCGCATTAACATTGATGAATTCAATTACACAGATATTTTGAAAACAAGACTGATAAGAAGATTGGGAGAAAACAGCTCCCTTGAAAAATTTCTGAAAGAGGCAGAGGACTACAGCCATTCATTTGACAACATACCTCAAGTTTTTGCACATGGAGACGCCTATATTACAAACTTCATTGAGGACGGAAGCTGGATTGACCTGGAAAAAAGAACAATAGCAAACCCGATGATGGACATAGCTGGAATTTTAGAAGCGCCGGAATGCGCAGAAGCAGACAAGGCATTGTTATTAAGACATTATACAAAAGAATTCATGGAAAATTATCAGCACAAAAAAAAGAAAGGATTTGAAAACACCATGATGGATTTATACATTCCCAACAAAATATTCAACGCATTCTACCAAATAGGAAGCAAATCTGCACAAAAACAACCAGACCAAGCAGAATACTTCTTAAAAAAGGTAATGATATACTTGCAGGAAGCGCAATTGAACTTCCTGTTAAATAGCTTTGCAGAATATATAAATAAAACAGGAAATGAAGAGTTCATCAAAAAGATAAAGAAAGTGTAATTATGGAAAAAGAAAACGTAATTATGTGACAAGAAAGAGTAATTATATAATTTATAAGAAAAAATATTATAAGAGCGAAAAAGCAAGAAATAGTATAACAGCAAGGAGTAGTGATATGGCAAAGGCGCTTGAAGAAGAAATTGAAAAAAATAAAGAGATGAAAATATATGAAAACAGATGAGATGCCTCAGCAGGAACATTTTGCAAAAGAGAGAGTGCTATTTGAATTGCATGCCCACACTGACCGCTCTGACGGCTTTCTCGAAACAAAAGAATTGATTGAAGAAGCAGCTAAGCAGAAAATCACCACTCTGGCTGTGACAGACCATGACACAGTCAGGGCTTTAGAGGAAGCAATTTGTATTTCAAAAGATTATGGCATTGATATAATTCCCGGGCTTGAGCTTTCAATATCTCACGGAAAATATGAAATTCATCTGCTCGGTTATTATGTAAATTTCAACAGTGAAGGATTAAAGCACGGGCTTGAAAGACAGCTGGAAGCAAGGAATTTAAGAGCAGAGGAGATTGTGAAAAAAGTCAATGAAGAAAATGGAACAAAGATTGATTACCAAAAACTGAAAAGCTATAACCACAGCAGTTTTGTTTCAAAGCATCGGATTGCTCAGGAACTCGTAAATTTAGGATATGTTAAAGATTTAAATTCTGCTCTGCCTCTGGTGAATGGGGATTCTGTTAACGTGCCGTATGAAAATTACAGCAATCTTTTCTTTGGGCTAGAAGACGGGCTGGATTTTCTCCTGAAACACAGCAGACTGGTGGCATTAGCTCATCCTGGAAAACTGAAAATGAATATGAATGAACAAAAAAGACTTATTAAAGAACTCGGCTCAAAAGGTATGTTTGGGTTGGAGGTTTATAGTTCGAAAAACACAGCAGAGCAGATTGCAGAATACAGAATAATCGCGAACGAACTGCATCTGGTTGAAACAGGAGGCACAGATTTCCACGCAAAGCCAAGAGAAATAAAAAACTGGGCTTATCTTTGCAGCAGAATTCCCATTAAATGCCTGTATAATGTGCAGCTGTTTGAACCTTAATCAATTTCTAATTCTAATATGATATTAAAGATATTAGAGTAAAGATATTA
>Ga0172365_10000119_pt1 | contig 44572 bp, 32 predicted proteins | sample LakKivSesite48cm_FD_114535 | JGI IMG/M metagenome (GOLD analysis project Ga0172365, IMG submission 114535) | Sediment microbial communities from Lake Kivu, Rwanda - Sediment site 48cm | ecosystem: Environmental > Aquatic > Freshwater > Lake > Sediment | place: Rwanda: Western Province, Lake...
CAACAGGATCATCCATCCTGTCAGTTCGAAGTATCCCATGGGCACACCTGATGAAGCACCAGCACCGGCAAGACCTACCAGGTGTTCTGAACCGATGTTTGATGCGAATATCGATGCCCCGATGGCAAACCAGCCGGCATTTCTTCCGGCCAGGAAATAATCGGCTGTGTCATCCTCTTTCTGCCGCAAGGACCAGATAACCACACCGGCAAGAAGCAGGAAAAAACCTCCGAGGACGATCCAGTCAAAAACTGAAAAACTGTTCATATGCTGAACTTGTTCATCAAAGTTGAAATTTGATCATGATAATAGCGGAACCCTTCACCTCAAACGCAAGGGGATCCTGTATTTTTCTGCATTCCAACCGTACATGATGCAGGTCACCGGAACCCTTCCCAAACAGCTCCATAGCTGTAATGACTGATTTCACTCTGGCATCATGAAATTTGATGCTAGTATGGCCCGGTCTTTTATTGTTCATATTATGATGTTATCCCCATTCCTATAGTTTAATGATTTTAAAAGTCTGAATGGAAGCCCTCTGGATAACTTTCAGGATATAGATCCCTCCGGTCATTTGTTCAGAATCCAGCTTTACGGCCGAACGGGCATTAACCGTTTTTCCCAGGACCAGGGTCCCGTCCAGCCTGTCTATCTCGATGTTGACGAATTGATAATCGGGTACAGAAACTGTCAGATCCCGGTCAAACGGATTTGGATAAATGGATATCCCCGTCATGAGAGATGCCTGTTCCATGCCTGCCTGGCTGGTGTTCACATAAGCTTCTGAACTGAATTCTGATTCATTACCGTTTAAGTCCACTGCTGAAACAACGTAATAATAACCTGTAGCTGTCTGCAGATCATGATCAACAAAATAATCTGTCACGATACCTGAGGCTATCAGATAATATCCGGTTCCGCTGTTTTCGGAACGGTAGATATTATAGTATGCCAGGTCTGCTTCCCTGTTACCAGTCCAGTCAAGGATTACGGAATCCTCTGACTTATCAGCAACCAGATCATCAGGTCTGTCAGGGGGTACAATATCAACTTTTTTAAATGACAGGCAAAAGTTATCAAATCCGATCGTTGAACTGTCCTGTTGAGTATTGCCTGTGAGGGGACAGTATATTTCAACTCCTATCCTCCTGCCGATGGCTTCAGGAGGCGCTTCATCACCAATAAATTCCAAAATATTATTACTCATTGAATATTCATTCCCTGTTCCCGAAACTGTCACCGTATCACATGCAAGCTGAATCCTCTCCCCGTCATCTCCCGGATAATAAAAACCGGCGATAAGTGAGTGCCCCTGTCTTAAATTAAAAACATCGAAGGTAAGGGTAAACCCATCATCTTTTTTCATGATATGATCAGTGAGCTGCCATATGGAAGGATCCCCTTCTGTTAATAAACCATACCCTGTGCCCTCAGTGGCCTTAAATCCCTGGTCAATTCCTGAGCTCACAGGATAACCATCACAGTTCCAGCCGGGTATGATGTCCCAGTTGCCCGTTATTTTACCGGTATCCGGTACCTCGAATCCCGGATTGAATAAGAGGTTACCTTCATCATAAAATGAATTTGTCAGACAGACATGTTTCATTGCTTCCCCGATAATCGTGTACTTTTCTGAATGTTCGTCTATCATGTACATCGGCCAGGGATTATTTGCATAATGACCATCCCACATGGCAAACCATGCATGTCTTTCCACATAGTCAAGGGTATCAAGTGCTTTGATAACCTGTATAAGATAACGTGCCTGCTGCTCCATGGTCGCCTGGCCATTGACAGTTGTAGCTTCCCAGTTCGCCAGCGACCATTCGGTGATCCATATCGGCTTTTGATATTTTTCATAAGTTTTCCGGCAATAATCAAGGACATAGTTAATATCGAAATTCTTCTGATAGATATGAACGCAGATAAAATCGACTCTTAAACCTTTAGCCCCGGCGATTTTCATAAACTGATCGAGCCAGCTGTTTTCCTGGTAAGCGGTACCTGCCATTGCCGGACTGCCCAGTCTTTTACCGGTTGATTCCAGCTTTGGCCAGAGCTCCAGCGCCCGGCTTACGGTCATATTTGACTGGTCAGTATGATCAGGTTCGTTGAAACCCAGTAATGCAGGGAAGTCACGGTTTTTAATAAATCTGAAGGTTGCATCGCTGGTATAATGATCATAGTCGCCCCAGATCATTGGGACGAACTCCAGGCCGCCTTTATAGTCGGCCGGTGGTATGAAGTCCCAGTTATAGTACCAGCTTAAGTTCAACGAATCCAGCCAGTGGTTCCCGGCAGCAGGATTGGTCCATGTGCCGATGCCTTTTTTGTGATAGCAATCCTGGGCCTCGACTGCGGACTGTAATAATAAACACACAAACAACAGGATCACATATTTATTCATTTTGTCGGGGAGATATTTTTTAATTAACTATACCGGACATTCAGCTCCAGGCCTCTATTAATCAGGAACATCAGGGGCTGCCTCAAAAATGTCAGATAGATTTCTTGATGTTTTGGACTTAAAGTAGTTTACAAGCCTGTACGCCGCGGCCGCGGCGTACAGGCTTGTAAATACCCTCATCATAAATCTTACATGATATTGTGAGTTTTTGGGACAGCTCCCGAATGAGCTTTCTGTTATTTACTATTTTTCAGAGCGTCACTTATTGCTATTACCAGTCGTTTGCCTTTCTCAACATACTTCATCATTTCATCCACATTATAATTGCGCTGATTATAATCACGTGCGCCTGTAAATGAGGCCAGGTGCATATTCAGCTCATTCATCAGGCTTAATACCTCTTTATCGACAGATTTTGATACGAGTTCCCTGAGAATCTTTATTTTCTCATAATCCGATATTCCCTCTCTCAGCTTTTCGAACCTGACGGAGCTGTTGCCGCCGGGATAAACCAGGAAACAGTCACCTGCCGGCCAGTAGATATGCCGGGCATCGCGCATGGGATCTGCCGGCCAGGCGTCGTACGCCCAGCGTAAGAATCCGTCATATCCATAGGCTGCCGCATACCATCCTATATACCTGCCTTCAGCCGGAGGAGAGAAAACAAAATTGTTTGGTTGCGGCGGGGTGCAGCAAACATAAAAAGTGGTTGTCTTGCCATGAGCCTTACGATTGCTCATAGATTCCGGATCCGGCTCACTTTTTATCACAGTGCAATAATCATCAAGCAATGATGAAAGTTCGGGATGCCAGTCTCCTGCATAGGTAATTTTCCAGTCGGGGCTGTTTTCCCTGATGACCTTTACTGCCTGAATGGTCACATCCAGGGGATTCTCGTTAATACCGAGGTAGGTTTTTCCGAACCATCCCTTCTCTTTCAAATGAGCTTTCAGGTCATCCAGGAACATATTCCAGTTTGCTTTAAACGCTTTTGAGTCGGGAGGCCATTCTTCATAGACATTGTTACCCGTCTGTTCATCCATATACCTGAACCGGTATCCCCAGGGAACAGGCGTATAAATGGTGATTGCCCCCTCTATCCCTGCTTCTTTCGCTATCTGTACATACTGGTCAAAAACCGAATAATCAAATTTCCACGATCCATCTTTCTTCATGGTCCAGTCAATCATGGTTCCTTCAATGGTGTATGAATTATCCGCCCAGGGGGAATAAACAGCGTAGGTTGTAACATATTTTCCACCTGCATCTGCATAAAGCTTAAGATGCTTTTTCAGCAACATTTTATGTTCTTCAGACCAGGGCTCGACCTGGTAATAAGAAGCCACCACCCAGGGATTCTGCCAGAGGTCAAGCCTGAATGTCCGGTTCCGCGGTGCCGGAAGAACAAGATCCTGAACCCTTATGCTTACATTAAGTACAGCATGATGTTTTTCGGAACTGATCTCAACGGTCCCCCTGTAAGTGCCAGGCTCTGCATTTTCAGGAATATCCAGCGAAAGCCATACAGGCCGTACAGTCCTTCCCGGCAGGACGAATCGTTCAAACGCCTCCAGCCGGTCAGGTAGCAGGAAGACCGTATCATTTATAAGCCCGTCACATCCTGTATTTTTAGCCGCATAGGGGTAATTTGAAAGAACATACCGTACCAGGCTGATCGTATAATTCTTTTTATCCAGTACCTGTCCCTGGGCACTGACAAGATCACCCATCTTAAAACGGACCTGATCCAATGTGTCGGGAGACCAGGTAAGGATCTGTGCATTAACACGCTCGCCCCTCCATGCTGTTTCCTCCCATTTTTGTGACTCTTCTGCCACCTGCGGCACCTCACACCGCAGATATGATGCATCGGCCGATCCGAAAGCAACATGAAGCCCTGATTTTTGCCTGGTCCATTGCACGGGATCAGTCGGTTTGTCAAAAGTGTACTCAGGCTGGTAATGATTGTCTAGCGCCGGTATCTCTGACGGATCGATCTGTCCTGCTGTCAGTTGTCCCCTGACTGACCATACCGGGCAGGTCAGAAGGCAAAAGAACATAACCTGTTTTTTCATATTCACAAACTCATTTATTATTAATCATCTTTCCCTTCCTTGAGGGACCAATACCTTATCTGATCCGGATAAACCTGGTCGGTGATAAGGAAAAATCTCTGCTGCCTGTATCACTGGCTGTTCCCATGAACCAGAAAGTAGATATCTTTTTCCTTAAATACCTCCCTACCGTCAAGCGCTGAGGTTATGACCACGAACAGTTTCCGTTCGGGATTTCCCGGGGCAGGTACCGGGATTGATATTCCGGCATGCCTGTGAAATCCCGGCTCAATAACCAGGTTTTCTATCCTTCCGGAATCGAGTATTTCACCGACTGCACAATCCCAGTGGGTTTCCCACTTTATGGTAAAATTATTACCTGCCAGCCCATCATTGAATATTTCCAGTTCACGATCGATTCTGCTTCCCGGCGCATACCTGTCAGTATATTCTGGCCATCTGGCAGGATCGGAATCCGGACCATTCATCTTATGTATGCCGATATCCATTACAAGGTACGGATGGAAATATCTCTGTGCCCAACGGGTAACCGGGGAATACCATCCGTCAATACCATCTTCTCTGTCCTTGTAATAGCAGGACTGTTTCCAGGCATGTTTCTCCCTGTTCATCCCATTAAGGAAATTCGGCCAGTAATTAATAAAATCCCAGCCTGCGACATATACGATATCCCACCGCCTCATATCTCCCCCGTAATAAATGAATTCTTCAATCCCCCCTTCTGAGGATGACAATACCGGTCCCCATCTGATACGGTCTGCCCAGTGCCAGGCATACTCACCCATGCCGGTAATAATCTCCGCAGGCCTGGGGTAATCCACATAATGAAGCATGGCGAAGGCATGTCCTGCCGAACCGTCTATCCTTGCAGGTTTATTCACCTGGTCATCTTCAAAAACAAGGGGACGCAGGGGATCTGCCTTTTTTATGGAATCAATCAGCACAGGAACCCAGCCGGGTTTTGCTTCATTCTGCAGGCTGTACCTGCATACACTCGGGTGGTTGCGGCATACCTGTGCCAGTTCAATGACTGCCCGGGGCAGGTACTCATCATTCCAGTTCTGTGTCTGGCATCCGCGGATAGCAGTTTCCGGTATAAGCATGAATCCTGTCTCATCCGCTGCATCCATCATGTATTCAGTAGGTGTCGACTGGTGAATACGGTTTGCACATATTCCCAGGCGCATATAACGTTTCCAGGTCTCCGGACAACCCATGGTACTATCTGTGGGAGGCAGAAATGCCGGTGACACGGAATAGCAATCATACTCACTCATTGCCGGTTCGGGTGTGCCGTCACTCACCTGGTTTATACGGACTCCGTTGACCAAATAATAAAAAGGCCCTTCCGTCCATTCCACAAAGCCAAAACGCTGAACCCGTGAATCAAGCTTTCTGTTTTTCTCAAATAAGGAAATATTCAGGTTATGCAACGTGGCTGTATAATCCTCATGGAATGGTTTGTTCGGCCACCAGTAGCTGGTTGATCCCAGATTCCATGTTACCGGCGGTACGGTGATTTTTTTTGTCTCTCCCTGACCGATGATGACTGTCACAGGTTCAAACTCAGGATAGTCCCATTTAGCCCCATTCCAGGAGGTAAGTTCGGATCGTATGGATACCCTTTTCTGCAGGTCTGTGCCGTTATGGATCCAAAGATCATATTCCAGTGATCTGTCTGCCACAGATGGCCGAACAAAAACATCGCTGATAAATATGCCCGGCAGAACCGTAAGCCGGATGAATTTCGTTATTCCATAACTGAATTTTGTCGCCCAGCCGGATTCTGATGACCATTCCGGCTTTGTGTCAGGATAATCCCGTGATTCATCATAAATAAATGCATGAGGGACTTCATAATTGTAATGCCATTGCGGATGAGAAACGACCCTTAGTTCATACTCTTTCCCTGGATCGACATAACGGGTAATATCGACATCAAAAGGCATCATCGGGCCAACATGACCACCGACATTGACATCGTTCAGATAAACTTCACAACCATGATTCACACCACCGAAATTCAGATGCAGGCTCTCTCCTTTCCTGAAACCCGGTATCCTGATGATGCGTCTGTACGTGACATGATCCCTGACAGATTTCTGGTCAACGAGTGGCTTATCCTGCATATCAGAGTTATAGCCTCCGCCGGGAACTTTAATGCTTCTCCAGGGACCGTCATCGATACTAAGGTCCCATGCTGTATCAGAGGCCAGGTCGAAGGACCGTCTCGTTTCACGGGAGCATCCCAGGCTCAGGGTTAAAAGAAGACAAACTGCAAGTTGCGGGGGATTCATATATGTTCAAGGTTCAATGGAACGTGAGTCATGAGTAGTGAGTAGTGAGTCGGAAGAAAAGAGTTACAAGTTCCAGGTTCAAAGAATCGTGAGTCGTGAGTCGTGAGTCGTGAATCGGAAGAGGAAGAAGTTCCTTATTCCTGCCCGCCCGTGCCGATCCGCCAGCTGGCGGATCGGGCGGGGTCCCAAATCTTTCTTTCTTCCTAACAGCCTAATAGCCTTCAGCCTAAAAGCCTTCTTCATACTCACTACTCACTACTCACTTCTATTATGGCTGGTTGCAACCCTTCAGCCGAAGCTTTGAGAATGATCTTTCCCTGCTCCCTGCCAGACCTGATGATCACCTGGCATCTTCCCTGGTATGCTTTTCTCCTGGGTAACCTGAAGCTCTCAGAACCTAAAGGATTGGAGCTGCCAACGGCGGCAATAGTTCCAGGTCCCTGAAGGTCAAATTCCACCAGGTTTTGTGTTTTAGGGTTGCGGAACCCGTTTTCATCAACAAGCTCGACGGTTATGAACGACAGGTCCTGTCCGTCTGCTGTGATCTTATCCCTGTCTGCCGTCAGTTGTATCCTGACAACTTCTCCTGCTGTGCGAAGTTCTGAAGAGGTCATCTCATTCTGATTATCATAACCGACTGCCCTGAGTGCACCTGGCTGCCAGGGAACGGTCCACCTCGTTATAAATTCAGTCTCACGGGAACATGGTTTTTTCCCCAGTGATGTATCATTCAGGAATAATTCAACTTCACTGCAATTTGAATATACTTCAATATCAATCGGTTTGTTCTCATAACCAGGCCATGTCCAATCTGCAACCACATCCTGCCAGTGCCATATACTCCAGTCAGCATGTCTGGGATTAACCATGCTAAAAGTCGGTACGGGCGGTTTAATAAAGATGGATATGTTCTTACCATCCATCCATAATGCATCACGATAATAGGATTGCGGCCTTTTGTACCCGCACACGTCTATATCCCCGCAATATGCATAGGTCCACGGGAAAAAGCTTCTGTCCATATAATAACCCAGCCAGCCGATGCTGGCTTCCCCGAGATAGTCATAGCCTGTCCATACAAAATCACCTATAACCCAGGGATGATCGATAACACCCATCCAGTACTCAAATGCTTCCAGGGGAAAAGATTCGGATGCATACATGATGCGTTCAGGCATGCGCATATGATCACTCTCATAAAGATCACGTTTATAGTTATACCCGGGTATATCCAGGGCAGCAATGAACGGATCCATAGTGGGGTTCACACCATTCACTGCCGATGTTATCGGTCGCGTGGGATCGAGCTTCCTGAAATAATCGGCCTGGAGCCTGGCCAGCTCTGCACCTTCCGGCGTGGCCCTTTCTGAAATTTCATTACCAATGCTCCACATGATCACCGACGGGTGGTTTCTGTCGCGGAGAACTATGCTTTCTATGTCCCTTTGCCACCATTCATCAAAATACAGATGATAGTCCTGTGGATTGTTCCCTTTCCTCCACATATCAAATGATTCATCGATCACCATCACGCCCAGCCGGTCACAGGCGGAAAGAAAAGCCGGTGAAGGAGGGTTATGGGCACAACGTATGGCGTTAAAACCGCTTGCCTTCATAAGTTCGACTCTTCGTTCTTCTGCCCTGTCAAAGGCTGCCGATCCCAACGGTCCGTTATCATGATGGACACAACCACCTTTGAGCAATATCCTTTTACCGTTCAACAGGAATCCATTCTCAGCACTGTATGCAATCTGGCGGATTCCAAAGCTAGTTCGAACCGCATCCGCCGGTGACTGGCCGCTCCCACTGCCAGGGTTACCAAGTTCACTGACAGCGGTATAGAGGGTCGGTGATTCAACTGACCAGAGCTCAGGAATATCCACAGTAAGTTCCTGGACTATTTCAAGAGAACTGTTGCCACCTATAAGACTGTCGGTTGAGATCTCTGCAACTCCTTCCCCTTCAGGGCTTACCAGCCTGGTAAACAGAGTGACCTCTCGTCGAACATCTGAACTGTTGACCAGGGCTGTTTTTACCCTTACTATTGCAGATTGTTCATCTATCCGGGGAGTGGTGATATATGTTCCCCACTGGGCAATGTGAAGGGGATCTGTAACAGTGATCCATACATGCCTGTAGATTCCAGATCCGGGATACCAACGGCTGGTCCTCCCCTCATTTTTCACTTCAACAGCCAGCACATTTTCCTGGCCGTATAAAAGTTTATCGGTAATATCGTACCAGAAGCTGGTATAACCATACGGATGATTGCCCAGATGATGGCCGTTGAGCCATACATCAGCGTTCATATAGATACCTTCGAACATAAGACAAACCGTTTTCCCGGCAACCTTTCCCGGTACAAGAAATGTTTTCCGATACCAGCCTGTCCCTCCAACGGTAAAACCATAATCAACACTTCCGATGGCAGTGGAGTCAACCGGGGATTCTGTTCCAGGTATATCTTCAATGCTCCAGTCATGGGGAAGGTCTACCGGCCGCCAGGCTGAATCATTAAAATCCGGTTTTTCAGCACCGTCGATATTCCCCCTGTGAAACTGCCAGCCAAAATCAAACAGTTGTTCAGTGCGCGGTTTATCTGCCGGAAGTTCGAGGGTATTACGACTCTGTTTTCCCGTGCATCCCGCAAGTAACAAACTTAAAATCAATACAATAAGATTCAATTTAAAAATATTGCCCATGGTTAAGGTATTTGGTGATTAATCAGGTTATTATTCAAGGTTTTCATAAACTTATCTTCCTTGTTTGCAGGGTATCTGTTTTCAGGCAACACTGTTAAGAGCTGCAGCGGGAGGCATGACCTTTACAGTCTTTGTATGTATCAGCCTGTCAAGCAGCTCATCCAGGAATGTTGAACTCAGGGGGCCCCATCCTTCATCATCCAGCCCATGAGTATTGAATATGAACCAGCCAGGGGGGCCTTCCAGGAAAGCATTGACAGTCCCATTCAGGTATTTATCACAATTATCCGGTCCGTATGAGATACAGGTCAGCTTTGTTTGTCCGGCATAAGGTAAGGGATTGAAAACCGGTCCTCCCGTCCGGAAAGCTTTTACCTGTGTCACAAGCCATTTTTCTATTTCCGGGGTTGAAGCATTATATGCGAAATTATAGATGGATTCACCTGCATTAAATCCTTTAAGCTCCCGGTTAAAAACATCCAGGCAATTCAGGATCGATGTCCTGGCTTCCTCCAGCGGCATCTTTGTCAGATCCTGGTGGTCGTAGCTATGCGGCATGATTTCATGGCCCCTTGATTTCAGGTCATTCCATAACCCAAAGTCCCCAACCTTCCAGGCATGATATTCATTGGGCAGTTTGAAAGTTTTCAGGTGGGCAGTGGCAATAACATTGATGCAGGCAGACAGGCTGTATTTCTCATAGATATCCGCAGTCTTAATGCTGGATTTTTCAAAACCATCATCAAAGCTGAGGGTGATGATATGCCTTTTATCTGTCGAACAGGCAGGGAAAGTTGCTGCAGCTACCAATCCGGCTGTCCCTAAGCCGATATTTCTGATCGCCTGCCTTCTTGTGAGTATTGATTTCATGATATAAAGTTTTGGTGTGACCTGTAAACATGAAGTCCGAAGACCGAAGTCCGATGTCCGATGTCGGGAGTCAGCATTTTACTCTTCCGATTTCCGACCTCCGTCTTCCGTCTTCCGACTTCCATCTTCCGACTTCCATCTTCTGTCTTCCGTCTTCCGTCTTCTGTCTTCCGTCTTCCGTCTTCTTTTACTCCTTTATTCAAAACTGAACCGGTCCAGGTTGAACAATTCCTGTCCCTGTCCTGTAAATCTCAGAATAATATCCCTGGTTCCTCCAAAGGAGGCAAGGACAGTATCCATAGTCTGCCATACATCCCAGCCACCGGTATTCCGGATAAGGAGTTCGCCTGCCTTTTCTCCCGAAAGGCTGTCGAGCAGGACTTCTATTATTCCTCCTTCAGACCCTGATGACACCCTTGCAGAGAAATGGTTCTGATATTCGTAATCCAGTTTAACATTAGGAAATTTTATCCAGCTCTCGTTCGTGACGTGGTGCATATGAAAATCCGTCTCACCATGTTCCCTGTATTCAATATTTCCTGATTTGTCGAAATAATCCTCGGCTTCGATCCACTCTGAGGCATTGTACCAGCCCACACCTTCCCGTGTCGGTTCCACCCTGGCAATATCTCCATTATCCCTGTAATGTATGAGTTCAAGGCAGGTTTTCCTGTATTTATCTGTGGGGAACAGGTCATGATATGCCACATACCATTGTCCCTTGTAACTGAATACAGACCCATGCTCATTGCCTTTCCTGCCGTGGCCTATAATGGTACCCCTATACCGGTATGGACCCTCTACGCGATCAGAGACGGCATAATCAAGTGCGTCGAAGGAAGCACTCCCGGTCCTGGAATACAAAATATAATATATCCCTTCTCTTTTCCATACAAAAGGTCCTTCCATATATCCCTTATTATCTTCAATAATAATTTCCCGAATCTCCGGTTTCAGTAAGGTCATATCCCCGCTGAGCTCCGCCATAAAGCATGCTCCATTGCCCCAGAACAAATAATTTCTTCCGTCATCATCAGTAAAAACTGCAGGATCTATATTATAGTACCAGCCTGTGAATCCGGCCGGTTTGTCCTGGTCATCCACCAGCGGATGTCCCAGTGCATCACGGAAAGGCCCGCAGGGATTATCAGCCACGGCGACGCCTATTTTACCTTTCCAAATACCTTCCCTGTCAGAGAGAGGAAAATAAAAATAAAATCTTCCGTTCTTTTCCGCACAGTCAGGTGCAAAGCAATGATCAGGATCGACTGCCCAGGTAATATCTATACCTTTCAATATAGTCCCATGATCTGTATAGTTTACCAGGTCGCAGGTTGAGTAAACCTTCCAGTCCTTCATGATCCAGAAGTCATTATCCCTCGAAAAATCATGCGACGGGTATATATAAACACGGTCACCGAATACATGTACTGACGGGTCAGCCGATCCTTCTGAAATAACCGGATTGCCTCCTGTTCTGGACTGCAGCATCTGAGACAGCGGTTGATCAGGTCTATTCCTGCAACATCCTGCCCAGGCTATGGCTGACAGAAGTCCGACGCAGAAAAGCAAATTTTTTATTTCCGGGAGATCCATTTTTCCGCGATTGATCATTCAGGATTATTTAAATACCACTGCGCCCAAACATGATTGATATTCAGTTTCACTGCTTCTTCAAATTCCTGCATTGCCTCCTCACGCATGTCCTTTCCAAAATATCCAAGGCCGGTCAGATAGTGGGCTTCCGATTTTCTGTCATCTGCTGTTTCCCGTTCACCAAACTTGGCAAAGAAATCTATCTCCGGGCTGTCGAGTCTCTGTTTTCCCAGGGCTATAAGGCTATCCAGAATTTCTGTCGCCTCGGCGATCTTCCCGGTTTTCCTGAGGGAAAGAGCTTTATAGAAATATATTGGGGAAAGCTGTGGATCCTGTCGCCGGGCAATTGACAGCTCCCACATCTCTTTTGCCTTTTCCCTGTTCCCCATTTTTTCGTATGCTGTGCCCAGGTAATAATATACCTGGCTCTCCCTTCCACCACGGTATGATTCAGCGACCATCATGTTTTCGGGGTATTCCAGGGCTTTCAGAAAATCCGTAAGGCCCTCTTCACACCGTCCTTCCTGACACTTACTGATCCCCCTGAAGAGATGGGCATCAACATAGGAGCCATAGGCTTTGCTTACTCCTTCCCATTGACGGAAATAATTATTCTCTGCTATATCCAGCGCCTGGTCATACCTGCCAAGCTGGACAAGCAGCATCACTTCCCGCGACAGGGCATCAGCAACATTATTATCGGCAATAACTGTATGGTGGTCCTGGAGAATCTTCAGACGTTTTTCCGGATCTATCCTTGCTGCTGCAAGAATGATGTCGGCCTCATACAGCAACCTCTGATCCCTGCCATTCAGGGAGATTGCTTTTTCATAACTGGCTATTGCCTGAGGTACCTGGTTAAATGTTTTGTAATAGGCCAGCCCGAGGTTCCTGTGCACCAGAGAAAACGTGCTATCAATCGCCCGCGATTTTTCCCACAGCCCTATAGCTTTTTCAGGCTGCAGCTCATAGAGAAGGTTGCCAAGATAATACGGTGCTTTTGGATCGGAAGGGTTCATTTGTGCAGCAGCCCCGAGAATATCTATCGACTCGAGCCTGAACGGGAAGCAGTAATCAGGCGGCATGGCCGCTGCCTGCTTCAGATAACCGGAGGCTTTCGCATTATCACCTTTCTGATGCCAGAAATAAGCCAGGTAATAATACCTCATGGGATAGGTATTGCTTTCGCCACCCAACAACAGGTCGGGATTTGACAGTACATCAATGGCCTCATCCCAGGCACCGGCATTCGCATAATCTAGCGACAGCTCCAGATAGGTCTGGATGTAGTCTCTCATCCTGCTTTTCAGGATTGATAAAACCTTTTGTCCCTCCTGGTTATTCCCCATATCCTTCCATGCAAGGTAATTTTCGTACATGGCCCACATATCCAACGGATCATAATTCATCATCCCGGAGCTGATCTCGAGGGCAGGACCGGGCTTGCCAGTTTTTCTTAAAACTGCGGATTTCAGGTTATATGCTTTTGTATTATTTGCATTTGTCGAGACCGACCGGTCAAGATGCTCCAGCGCCTGCTCATAATTACCCCTGCTGCAATCAATTTGTGCCAACAGATAATAGGCTGCTGAATAAAAAGCCTGACTCCACGTAGCCTGATACAGGTTATTATATGCCTCCTCAAAATGACCCATGAATTTCTGGCACAGACCGAGGTAATAATATGCCTCACCATCCCTTGGTTTGGTATAATTATTTGTTATCCTCTCCACAGCCGTCTTCAGATGCTTTTCTGCTTCAGCATACATTCCCCTCCTCAGGTATAAAAGTCCCATTGCAGTGTTCACCCTGTAATCCGATGGATCTCTGTCGAGAGCTTCCCGGTAATAGGGATATGGATCATAGGACGGGTTGTGGAATTGTTCCAGGCGGAGTCCTGTAAAATATAATTCCTCGATGGTCCTGATATCGCCAGGTGCTTTCGGTGGCCTGGCTGCCTCCGGCATGGGTGATTCAGTTTTCAGAACAGGCTGGTAGCTTACCAGCTCATTACCATCTGAAGAAAGAAGGGAAACCCGGATATCCTGTTCCATGGTATTTGCCGGAAGACTTATTTCTTTGACAAAAGGATGGGAAGGATCTATATTGATCGATTGCTCAAAGACTTTTCTTCCCTTAACCTCCACCAGTGCGACAGCATTTTCCCTGGAGGCTGTGGAGTTGAATCCGATCTTCAGGTTATTACCGGTAATTTCCATATTAACGGCTGCCTCGAGATTTGCGTTTTTCACGCCGCCAATTTCCCGTATGGGGTACCAGTATTGTTTCAGGTACTTTGATTCATAGGGCTGGAGCCAGCTGTAGTCAGGCTGATTATCTGAATAGCCGCCAATCATTATTTCAAGCTCCGGGCCATCCGTCTCTGTCAGTGCCTTATCCCACAGCTGCCCCCTGGGTCCTGTGCTCCAGGTCCAGAATTTCTTGCCGGGAGCAATATGATGGTTTGAGAAACAGATGATTCCTGCTTCTTTCCCATGATCGTATCCGCCTACAAAATCATCCACATAGTTCCATGCAAAAATCGAGGTCCATTCCGGATGATTTTTCCACCAGCTTATATCCACCCCGCTGGTATAATCAACGCTGTTATATTCCTCATGGGACAGGGGCCACCTGATAAACTGGTTCTTGCCATGATAAACACCGAACTCAGTCGAAGGGGGGAAGATCACCTGGTAGTTTTCATTTGTATGAACGCCGGTATTGGCAAAATACAGGAAAGAATTGGCAAAGGGTGTACCATTATAGGGCCTGAACGTCACCTCGAAATAGGATTTGCCGGGATAAACACTTATTCCCAGCATGAATTTCATGCGGTGCCTGATCTCCAGCTCGCCGATCCAGAGCGTGGAGCTGCCATCCGTGTTCTCCTGCATAACATAATCCACAGGCATAAATGCCGTTGCCCTGTGGTGATGGGGAAAGTTCCATTCAATGCCTCCTGATATCCATGCTCCCAGCATCCCGATAAGTCCGGGTTTAATGACATGCTGCCGGTAGATATAGTCGTAACCGTTTGTCTTGTCCAGCGCCCCGAACAGGCGTCCGCCAATCTCCGGGAGGATATTTATTTTTATGTATTCATTCTCCAGGTATACCATATCATAATCCTTCATGACCCTTTTATCTGACAGGCTTTCATAGATTGGATAAGGATAAATCCTTCCCTGTGCGCCCTGGTATGCCCTCCCGTCATAGAACCTTGGGTTCAGATCGGGAGGATCGACCAGATAAGTCGGCAGGGGGACCTTTTCCTGCCATATTTTTACCGGTTGCTCCATGCCGGTGACAGATTGGGCCAGCATAGGACAGGAAATAAAAGTGATAAGGAGAAGAACAAAAATGCTGCTTTTCATAGCTTGAATTTTAATCGAATTATCTTTATGTATTTATCACTATTCCAGGTTCCAGGTTCCCAATCCCTGTTCCCCAACCCTGAACTTTGAACCCTGAACCTTGAACTTCTTTCCTCTTTTCACGGTTCACGGTTCACTTTCTTCCCCCTACCACTCCTCCCTGCCCATTGTCACCAGCTCTTCCCCGGATCCATCAAACGGTTTTATCCTGATCCTGTAATGATAGTTATCAGGATAGGTCCGGTATGCATGCCTCACCGTGATAGGTGTTTCACCGATTCCGCTTACCCTGTGGTCTATGTTCAGGGTAAGATTTTCTTTCCTGGTAAGCTGATAGGGATACCATGCTGATTCAAGGTTCGAATAAGGATTAATGCTGACATTCATCAGGCCATCGCTGAAAAACGCCAGCCCTTTTCCACTGTTATGCAGCACAGCAGCCCAGCGCACATCTGTATGATTACCGAATTCCTCTGTAATATTATAAGGCATGATGATCTCTTCTGCCGGCACATAATAAATACCCGTCCTGGCCCCGGTTTTCCGGTCGGGATAGGTCTCAAAAGGTCCTTTACCGTACCAGGTAAGTCCTTTTATTCCCGGAAGCAATTCCATCTGAAGGCCTATTTTCTGAAACCAGGGGATATCGTCTTTGGCACGGCGGGCAGGAAATTCAAGGTTGCAGGTCACCTGATGCTCAATGATCAGGTCACCTGAGCCCAGGAAGGTATAGGTAAAATCATTGATAAACTGGATGGTCCGTTCTTTGAATGAATAGGAATGTGTACGGGTCTTTATGACGTATTCATTGTCGGATACCTGATGCGGATAGACAAATTCGGTCTCATGAACCAGTGAATCAAGACCCCATTCATACCATAACTTATACTCAGCCCTTGTCCAGTCAGATATTTCATTCACTGTCCAGGGCCTGGAAACATTGAGTTCAGGCCCGCAGGACAGGAAATCAATATCTTTATAAGTCACCTGCTTCAGTTTTGCCGCTGCCCTGTCAAAGGCATAGCTGAAGTCCTTCCCGGAAATAATAATATCATTGGCTGATTCAGAGATGGTGAGAGCACTTTTCACTTCCTGAGCGGTGGTCTCACCTTCAGCCTCCCCGAAGTCCAGCGGAAATTCCTCAAAGGCGATCTCGTATCCTGCCGGAGCCCAGCGTGTGTCTTCCCTTGTTTTAAACTCAAGCAGCAACAGATATTCACTTCCCCTTTTTATTTCCGGCCTGGTGAAAGGTATGCTGACCTGCGTGGCTGTCAGTGGTTGAAGATCCAGTACCATTTCACCTTCCTGTATCATGGATCCGTCCTCAAGGATTTTCCATTTCGTAAGCAGCTCATTAAGATTGGTAAACTGATAACGGTTATGCACTTCAACAAGCCCTTCTTCGGGGAACAGGGAGCGGACATAGACAGGTGCATGGCTTTTCTTCACCTGCCATGATTCAGGCTTATATTCCCTGCTGGCAGTGATAATACCATCCATAGTTGCTGAACCTGAGGGTGTGGCACCATAACATTCGAATTTCCCCTGGTTGTTGTAATCCTCCAGGGGAAGCCATAAAAGCAGGTGTTCATTTATATCAGGACTGGCTTTAATCCATCCGAGGGCAGAGGGATCAACTGCCGTATCCTGAATGATGACCTCATCAAATATCGAATTTGAGGTAAATCCCGGCTGGCTCTCATTGTCCCTCTGATGGTTTTTACCTATAGTAATTTCATAGTAGGTTCGTTTGATATTCCCCGATGCCGGTCCGGAGGCTATTTTCTCACCATCAAGGTAAATCATCATCTCCTTTCCGTTATAGATGCCTGCCACATGATGCCATTTGTAGTTCCAGTCGCGGGGCAGGTAAGCAGCTATCCGGTTCATCCTGTCTGTATAAACGGAGAAGCTTATAGTGTCTTTATGGTTCTGGTCGAGTGAGAATGAGTATTGCCCTTTTGTTATCAGGGCATTTGAACCATTGAATCCGCGGGGATATACCCAGGTTTGCAGGGTGAGGGCATCACCGGTGATGTTCAGCACAGGGTGGGGTGTGACTTCTATATAATCATCCAGTCCGTTGAACTGCAAGCCATTGCCTGTTTTCCCTTCGACCTGTTCGGGGCGGCCCAGTAAAGCTGCCGTATGATGATAGGCAGACTGGTCGGTGGTGGTGAACAGGTCTGCCATCAGTCCCTGCTCCACCCAATCCCAGATAAATCCACCCTGAAGGGATGGGTACCTGTAAAACCTGTCCCAGTATTCGTCAAAATGTCCCAGTGAATTTGCCACGGCATGGGCATATTCCCCAAGTATCACCGGTCTTTTTGTCGTATCACCGATGGCATCGAGCATGGCCGGGTTGGGATACCGGGTGCCACAGATATCTGCAAAGGGTGCATCGCCATTGGGATAGTTGGTCTGGTGGTAAATAAACCGTGTGGGATCTGCATGCCGGGTATATTCAGCCATCTGATAATGTATGGGGGCCAGACCGCATTCATTCCCCATGCTCCACATGAAAATACAGGGGTGGTTTTTGTCGCGCTGCACAAACCGGATGGTCCGGTCCATGAAGGCAGATTCCCATCCTGGCTGCCATGCAAGGAACTGCTCACCATAGTGGCATTCTGCATTGACCTCATCACAGATATAAAAACCCCATTGATCCGCCAGGTCGTAAAAAACAGGATCGTTAGGATAATGAGAGGTTCGTATTGCATTGATATTAAGTTCCTTCATCAGCCTGAAATCCTTCTCTATCAGTTCCCTGCTCATAGTCCTCCCGTTATAGGGATCATGCTCATGCCTGTTGACACCCTTGATCATCAGCGGGACACCATTCAGCAGGAGCTGTGCATTTTTTATCTCAAATTCCCTGAACCCTACTTTTTCTTCAATGATCTCAAGCGCCTGGCCATCCGCATTTTGAAGTTCAAGAACAAGGGTGTACAGGTTGGGTTTCTCCGCATTCCACTTTAACGGATTTCCGATGGTCTTCTGCAGCAGTATCTCCTGTTCCTTACCACTTTCCAGTATTTTCAGACCTCTGACGAAGAAGGCTGTTTCTTCATTTTCAGCATTGAACAACCTGGCGGCCACAAATATTTTCTGTATATCATTCTTACCTGAATTCCTGATTTTTGCACTGACAGCAAGCATGGCATCCCTGTAATTTTCATCCAGGTCTGTTGTCACAAAAAAATCCCGTATAAACACTTCCGGAGCGCTGAACAGGTAAACACCCCTGTATATGCCGGCAAAACGCCACATATCCTGATCTTCAAGGTAACTGCCATCAGACCATCTCACCACCTTTACAGCAATCCTGTTGGTCCCCGGCCTTATTTTGCCGGTTATGTCAAATTCGGCAGGATCCATACTTCCCTTGTCAAATCCCGTATATTCACCGTTAACCCAAACCCAGTATGCAGCCTTAACCCCGTCAAAATGCAGGAAAACCTTCCTGTTTCCCCAGTTTTCAGGAATATTGAACTCGCGGATATAACAACCGGTTGGATTGAAATCGAGCGGTACATTGGGAGGATCATACGGGGCAAATTCCATCGGCACGTTCCTGTATACATAATAATCATATCCCTGCATCTGCCATGTTCCCGGTACCCTGATCTCTCCCCATCCTTCCGGATCGAATTCACTCATAAAGAAATTTTCCGGGGATGTTATAGGACTTTTGGTCCAATAAAATTTCCAGGTTCCATTCAACGAAAGGTACCAGGGTGATTGCTCCCAGTCACTTTCCGTGGCCTGCCTGACAGAACCAAACGGGATATAAGTGACATGAGGTGGTTCCTGTCCTTCCTCAACCATGGATGGATTCTCAATATATCTTGCCAGGTCTGCATAGCGGTCCACCTGGGCACGAAGAACAGGATTAATCAATGCAACTGCTAAACCAGCTATCCGTATCAGTCTCATTTCAGCTCATTTTGTGTTCAGGGTTAATGGGACTTGTCAGGAACCTGGATTATTTTGAGTACCATACCCGGTTCCGACAGATCACCCTCTGATGCTGCTGACAGCCCTACTTTATCTATTACTGCTCCAGGAATGGTAATCTGCCCGGGTTGAAGGTCTGTCATTCCTGTTATCTCAATAGCTGATTCACCGGCAAGATCCTGTCCATAAATCTTTTCTGCCGCCCGCCCTGAATCGCCGGGGTAAATAATGGTGAGGCTTTTGAACCTGCCGAAGACACCTATCGGATCCGTAATATTTTCCAGATGAATGGTGACCTCTGCGAGGGGATAATAAATCTTCCTGCCGGCCGATACACGCGGAAGCGAACCGACTGCGACTGCTCCGCCGGGATACCTGGAGCAGAGGACATAGGGTGGTTCACCCTCACACCGGACACCAGGAAGGGGCATTCCCCTGGAAACCCGTGCAGGAGCGATCTGGGTCACAACCTTACCGGTAACCCATGTTGCCCATGCATCGCCAGACTGAAAGGTCCAGGAATCAGCCAGCATTGCTGTATCAAGGATATTCTCCGTAAGACCGGCACCACATGCCGGAGCAATATGATGCCAGCGAACCGTCCTGGTGACCTCGTCAATCCTGTGTTTGAAATGGAACGGATCGTATGCATAACCTGGCAGTTCTATATCATCAGGATGCCTCAGAATGCCAACAGCACAGCCAAGAACTGCTCCGATATACGGTTCGTCCTCACAGTTAATAATCACCTGGCATCCTGAACGGGACAGTTCATGCAATATCTGGGCCACCCTGTCAAGAGTCGTGGGTATGGAAAGCTGCTGTGTGATATCATACGTTCTGAAGACATGGCTGATCTTTGCTATATCGACAGCTTTCTGAAGGACCCTGCCGTCATCCCAGGTACGGTAACTGCCTATCCTGTGGAAATTCTCCGTATCCCACGGACATTCTTCATCGTTAAGCGGCCCGCCACCGCGTGCATGTTCGACGAACATACCCGGAACGTATTCCTCTGCCATCTTCGTGATCATCTCCCTGAACTGTAAATCCCCTGCCCTGAACCCGTAATCAATCTTCCAGTATTTAATGCCTGCATTTTTACTTGTGAGCAGTCCTTCCCTGTAATAATTCCTGACCATATCATCAGTCATGGTAATCCCATTCTTCCGGTCCCCACGAGGATGAGAAGGCAGCCATAATCCGGTCCCTCTCCATCCTGCAGCCACAACCAGCTGATTCAGTTTCGCCAGTCTCTCTTCAGCACTGCCCGTGCAATCCGGGAACTTATCATCAGCAACCAGCAAAGACCCCAGCTCCCACTGGGTGTTTTCGAATTTTTGTCCCGCTGGCACATCCCAGCCCAGGTCGAACAGTATGATCATATCTTTCTTAAGCATATCCGGTAATGCGGCAGACCACCTGTTCTTTCCGAATACATTTTTCTCAGTAAGATATCCTGCGGTAACGGAATGGCCACCAAGAGCCAGGGTATGTTTTACCGATAAGGTATCGGTGGCATAATTCTGTGCACCCCAGGTACACCAGTAGTCAGGAGAAGGATTTTCTATATCCGGTACCAGGTTTATACCTTTTTTTACCCCTGAAGACTGTTTACAGGATATGGCTGTACATAGCAGTAACAGGTATGTCAGTGCTTTGAGATAATTCATATTCCTGATATATAAATATACGAAACCAGAGATCGTTTTTTTGATAAAGAATGACTGTCCTTGCGGGCTGAGGATAATGTTATTTATAATTCCATAATAATTCCATGGTCAGTCCCCCGGCATTCTCAAGATCGATATATTCATACCTGCCTGATCCGGGTTTATCCTTCTCACCCCAGGTACCTCCCATGGAAACAATGTATCCCCTGGATCTGTAATCATCCAGGATAGCATCCATGTCATCAACGTTAAAAGCCAGATGATGTATGCCCTCTCCATGCCTGTTGATATGATCTTCATAAACAATGGGAGGTTTCACAGGGATACACCATTCATAGGGTATGGTACCATGTCTTTGCCAGCCCTGGATAAGCTTGTGGTCCACAGGTTCCCCGTAATACTTCGTGTCAGACAATTCAGGGTGGCTGATCTCGAAGGCGGGCAACCCGACTTTTTCCCAGAATGCGGATACAGGGGCTGCATCACGAATTGCAAAGGCATACTGGCTAAGGCGCATATTATGCCTGTTCCCGTCAGTAAGATCCTGCATTAAATCAAGATCGGCATCCCCGTATGTAAAGGACAGTATATATTTACCTTCCTTGCGGGTATCCATCAGGAAATAATGCATTGTTCCCTGGTTGGTACTGATCCTGACTTCTTCCAGGACGTCTATGCCGATGGCTGACATCCTTTTCAGTTCTCTCTTCAGGCTTTTAAGGTCAGGAAAGCGGTGAACAAGGCTCATGGCTCCATCGCCGTAATCTTTATGGAAGTCAGAAAACACCGATTCCCCTTCCAGGGGCTGGATCCAGGTGACATTGGCCCCGCCAAGGCACGCCTTGACTAATTTTAACCTTGCCTGCCGGTGGCTTTTCAGCAACTCGGCATTTACTTCGCCAAGATCTTTATACTGGTCAAAACCCAACTCTGTCCAGTGGTGCATGACATTACCTATGTCACTGACCACCCAGAGCACCTGATCCACTTTGTTATACTGACTGTTATCTTCAGCTTCCTGTTTACAGGAAACCAATGACGCGACACATATAAGAGAGATGAATAAATGTCTCATGCCTGTTTGTAGTTATGGTCCGGATTATTATTACTGAAAAAAATGTTAAAGGTCAAAATGAAAACCATCCTTCAGCAGCTTATTATATTTTTTTTTATCAAAGCTGTACAGGTAGGCGCCCTTCTTTGAGGAAGATTTATCCTTTTTATCATATTTTTTCAGGATATTCATTGCCAGCAGCTTTTTCCTGAAGTTCCTGCTATCCAGTTTCCTCTGGTAAATTGCCTCATATAATTTCTGCAGCTGCGGAATGGTAAAATGTTCCGGCAGCAATTCAAAACCAATGGGCCTGTTCTTTGCCCGCCGCTGTATCCTTCTGATAGCTTTTTCGATCATTGTCTCATGGTCGAAAATGAGTTCCGGGCAGTCGGAGATGGGGCACCATCTGGCACTATGCATCCTGACATATTCATGATCGAGGTCCTGTATTTTCAACAGGGCACAGTATGCCACAGATATCACACGTTCACCCGGATCCCTGTCAATACTGCCATATGTATAAAGTTGCTCCAGGTAAATATCCTTCAGTCCCGTGAGCTCGTGCAGGATCCTTGCTGCTGCATTATCAAGGCTCTCCTCCTGCCTTACGAAACCGCCTATCAAGGAGATCTGTCCTTTAGCGGGTTCAAAATCCCTCTTCAGCAACAGCACCTTAAGGTCATTATCAGAAAAACCGAAAATGATACAGTCGATGGCAACAAGTATCTCCTTATGCGCCTTGTAATATTGAGTTTTTTTGTTTCTGTTCGTCTGTACCATTTTTGTAAATTTTCAGAGTGTTACGATCATGCAAACCTGTTTTTAATAATATTTTAAATGTATAAAAAACATTTATAAATATCAAACTTTTTTGCATTCCTGCCTGTCCTGATGCGAAAGGTCCAATGGGTCAATCTGTTAGCACTACGAGGATTTTATCCGGATATATGCTTTATAATTTATATATCTGAAGCAGGCATCAGTTGTATCCCCCATTCAGCCAACCATTGTCTTGTGACTGTCTTTACCCTGCACATGATGAGGGTTATACCGAATGCAGGGAAATACCTCGAGTTCTCTATCGAATATGATGAGTCGGTCAACAGGACAGCCAGGGAAATATTCACTCCCACCCCAGAGGTTTCCGGCGGATCAATCGATCTGCCGCCCGAACCCGGCTGGGGGGTCCATATCAATGAGAGCTGGTTACAAACAGCTGCCTGTCAGAAAAGTGAGTTAACGGTGTGAACAGCCTGTTCTACGACCGGTCATAATATGCTGCGTTCCACCTGAGTTCCTTTCTGAAACTGCCAATCGATGTATGATCATCAATCACAACCATTTCTAGTCCTGCCATGGCTGCGAAATCCTCCATGTGTTCTGTTGTGACAGCTTTACTGAATGCAGTGTGATGGGCACCTCCGGCAAGGATCCACGCTCCGGCAGCAACGTTCAGGTCAGGTCTGGGCATCCAGAGTATGCGGGCGACAGGAAGCCTGGGTAGGTCGGGAGCCTCCACAACTTCAACTTCATTGACTATCATCCTGAAACGATTACCGAGGTCGATCACTGATACATTGATGGCCGGACCGGTTTCTCCGTGAAACACAAGCCTAACTGGATCACCCTTACCACCGATGGATAAAGGATGTATTTCCAGCCTTGGCTTGCCGATCGCTAATGACGGGCACACCTCCAGCATATGAGCACCCAGCACCCTGTTCCTGCCCGGCTCAAGGTGGTAGGTATAATCTTCCATGAAGGAGGACCCACCCGAAAGGCCTGTGCCCATGACCTTCAGACCGCGCACCAGCGCTGCTGTCTTCCAGTCACCCTCCGCACCAAAGCCATAACCCTGGTTCATCAGGTGCTGAACCGCAAGGCCGGGTAGCTGCACCAGGCCATGGAGCTCCTCAAAACAGGTGGTGAACGCTTTGAATCCCCCGTCAATAAGAAAATTCCTCATGCCAAGCTCAATTTTCACTGCTGCCAGGAGCTCATTTTTTCTCTCCTGCAAAACAGAGCGCTCAACCTCGTATTTATCCTTGTATTCGCCAAGAGTTGTCTCAGCTTCCTTATCCCCTACCTGGTTAACAAAATGAACCAGGTCACCCACTCCGAAACCATGGACGGAATACCCAAATTTTATCTGTGCCTCGACTTTGTCGCCTTCAGTAACAGCCACTTCTCTCATGTTATCCCCAAACCGAGCTATTTTCAGGTGCCGGAAATCATGCCAGGCCATGGCTGCCCTCAGCCAGACGCCCAGCTGACGCAATACCTCATCATCCTTCCAGTGCCCGACGATCACCTTCCTCTCAATACGCAACCTGGAGACTATAAAACCAAACTCCCTGTCACCATGTGCAGACTGGTTCAGGTTCATAAAATCCATATCAATTTTATCCCAGGGTATATCCCTGTTGAACTGTGTGTGCAGATGAACGAAGGGTTTGTTCAGCGATCTGAGACCTGAGATCCACATCTTTGCCGGGGAGAAAGTGTGCATCCATGTGATAAGCCCGATGCAATCAGCATTATTATTAGCTTCAGCACAAAGTGTGCTGATGGCACCGGGAGAGGTCAACACTGGCTTATATACTATTTTTACCGGTACAGATATGGATTTATCAAAATGCTCAGCAATTATTTTTGAGTCTGCACCAACCTGGCGGAGCGTTTCCTCACCGTATAAAGATTGGCTTCCTGTAACAAACCAGGCTTCTAATGATTTTATTTGAGTCATTGATTCTTTTATTTACTGGTTTATGAATAATAAGTGTAAAATATACATTAATTGTGCATATTACGAAGAAATATTCAAAAAACAAAAGAACCGGACGGAATTGATATATTATAGGTGTCGGTTTCATAGGAATGATAAATCCAAATATATTTGTGTAGTGGCAGAGGGGGAAGAAGTTCCTGGTTCCTGGTTCCTGGTTCCAGTTTCCAGGTTCCTGGTTTCTGGTTCCTGCCCGCCCGATCCGCCAACTGGCGGAACGTTCGGGCGGGGTTCCTGGTTCAAGTTTAAGATTCTTTCAATTCACGATTCACGAATAATTGTTCCTGATTCCTGTTTTTTCGATTCACGATTCACGACTCACGTTCCTTTTAATCTTTCACCAGATGGAAATCTCAGATGGATTGTTAGCCTTTCTTGCCTCTGTTCCAATAATCGTGATCCTTGTACTGATGGTGGGATTCCGATGGGCTGCCACAAGAGCGATGCCTGTTGCATTTGTCACGGCTCTGTTACTCGTGGTGCTTGTATGGCATACTCCCCCGAACTGGATCCTTGCCTCCTGTGTGGAAGGGATCATCACTGCCTTTAACATCCTGATAATAGTATTCGGAGCACTTACGTTGCTGTTTACGCTGAGGGAATGCGGCGCACTGGCTGCAATAAACCGTGGATTTACCAGTATTTCACCTGACAAACGTATCCAGGCCATCATCATTGCATGGCTGTTCGGCAGTTTTATTGAAGCCTCTGCAGGATTCGGAACACCGGCAGCCCTGGCTGCACCCCTTCTAATGTCACTTGGTTTCCCGGCACTGGCGGCAGTCATGGTGGCACTTATTGCAAACACCACCTGTGTGTCATTCGGTTCAGTGGGTACGCCCACACTTATCGGCATCGGCAATGCACTGAACACGACTGACATATTGAAAACAGTCACGGAGCATGGTATGAATTACGAGGGATTCATGAACAGGATAGGAGTATGGACCGCCATACAGCATTCCATACCCGGGGTACTGATACCTCTCCTGATGATAGCCATGATGACCCGCTTTTTCGGGGAAAGAAGAAGCTTCAGGGATGGACTGGCAATCTGGCCCTATGCACTCTTCGGAGGTTTGTGTTTTGTCGTTCCTTACCTGCTGGTAGCTGTTCTGCTCGGACCCGAGTTCCCAAGCCTTATAGGAGGACTGGCAGGCTTGCTGATACTGATACCCGCGACAAAGGCAGGTTTTCTGAAACCAAAGGAAATATGGGATTTCCCTGAAAGAAAATACTGGGACAATAACTGGAACGGGACCATCACCCTGGAAGCATCGGGAAACAACAGTAACGTAAGCATTCTCAGGGCCTGGGTGCCTTATTTCCTCATAGGACTGCTTCTAGTGGTCTCACGAATCAGTTCGTTGCCATTCGAAGGATGGCTGAAATTTTTTACTATTGACTATTCAGGTATCTTAAACACTTCTGTGACAGGTAATATCGCACCTTTCTACATACCCGGCATCATGCCTTTCATGTTCGTGGCATTGATCACTATCCCGTTGTTCAGAATGAACAGGAAGCAGGTATCGCTCGCATGGAAGGAATCGCTGAGAAGGATACGGGATCCCTTTATATCCTTGATGTTCACTGTTCCGATGGTTCGGCTAATGATCCAGTCGGGACACAATCCTTGGGATATGACAAGTATGCCCATTGCCATGGCTGAATTTATGACCAGGATTGTCGGCAAGGCATGGCCGCTGGTTGATGCTTTCGTAGGTGCTCTGGGAGCTTTTATGGCCGGTTCCAACACGGTCTCGAATATGCTCTTCTCCTTGTTCCAGTATTCTATAGCCGAACACCTAGGCATCTCCAGGATCCTCGCAGTCAGCCTTCAGAATATCGGCGGAGCGCTGGGGAACATGATCTGTGTCCAGAAAATCATCGCAGCCTGTGCCACCGTCGGTCTGGCAGGGGTGGAAGGGTTGCTGATACGGCGAAACCTCCTGCCTCTTGCCCTGGTACTATTGCTGACAGGCATCACAGGACTGATCCTGACCTTTCTTGTTGTGCCGGGACTGTTTTAGTCCGGTTGATTGTTTCTCTTAAAGACTACTGCTTTAGGTGGTCGTTCTTCCAGCTGCGAAGATTAATCTTCCTGGCTTCCCGGAGTCCTGAAGCCAATGAGTTTACGGTTCTTTTGTTCCAGTTCCTGTTACGTGATAGCTTCTATTTGCTTAAGGTATTCAAAAATAAGCATGATTTGCTGATCATGATCTATAAATCTTCTTTCTATTTCTTCCAGTTTATGAAGTATATCTTTATAAGTGAGGAGCATTTCACTCATACGAACAAATATCTCTATTATCTGTATGCTCATTTTAATTACCCTTTCACTTTTAATAACATTAGCAAGCATTAATATGCCATGTTCAGTAAATGCATAGGGTAAAGATCCGCCAAGGTGTTGCCTGGAAGGTATCGCATTTTGCGATACCAGTATATCAGCTTCATATTCTGATAACTGGAACATGAAGTTCTCAGGAAAACGTTCAATATTTCTTTTTACCTGCTCTCTTAACCGGATAGCTTTTATATCATATAAAACCGCCAGATCCCGATCTATCATTACTTTGTTATTTCCTATCAAATAGATCTTACTTGTTATAATCTCATCTGTCACTGCCAGCTGATTAGATCCTTTTATCATGAGTTTCCTATTTAATGTTTTAAACTAACTTGTTTAATCTTGATGGCTCATTTTGCGACTATCCGTTCAAGGATGCTATGTACATCCATAGAATTACGTTGAACACCATTTATGAAATCCATTCTTTTAATGCTATTATACCTGATGAATCATACCTGATTAGATAATTTTTTTTAGGGTACGGAATCAATTGGTATGAACCCCAGGGCAGCGCCTCCGCTGAGCAGCTTCAGCGCTCGCGGAAGCCCTGGACCCGAATTCCGGAGCAGCGCCTCCGCTGAGCAGTTTCAGCGCTCGCGGAAGCTCCGGGGAATTAAACCATACCTCCCCCTCCGTCGTCCGCGTGTCGCCGAAGCTTCAGCGGAGGCACAAGCGGAACGCGAAAGTGGAATTAAAAAACCGGATTAATTTGTGTGGCCTTGTATGGGCGAGCATAGCCCCAGGGATCGGGACAGGCAGCCAAAATTTGGCTGATGCAACACCTTGTGGAATACCGCTTCACGATAATCCCGGCATGTCGGGATTATTCCCCGGGGTACAGGGATGGCAAGATTTTGGCTGCGGGGATATGAGATTATTAGTCACGCCGGCTGTAACCTATTTTTCTCCGATTCTGATGATCGGACATCTGTTGTTTTTCTTCCTCAAGCTGCTTGATGTATTCAAAGATCAGGATAATATTTTCATCGTGCTCAGCAAGCTTCTCCTGTATCTTCTCCAGGCGGTGAAGGATTTCTTTGTTTTCCATCAGCATCTCACGCATCCTGGTAAATACCTTTACAATCTGGATATTTATTTGTATCGCTCTATCGCTATTTAAAACGCTTGCAAGCATAAGAACTCCGTATTCAGTAAAACAAAAGGGAGGATATCTTAAACCCATCTTATCTGCATTGGAGGTGCCAAATTGGTGCCTCCAATTTACCAGTTCTTCTTTTGTCATTCCAAACATAAAATCTGCCGGAAAGCGCTCTATATTTCTCCTGACAGCTCTTTTTAGTTGCTTTGTCTCTACATCATATAATTCAGCTAAATCTCTATCTAACATCACTTTCTTCCCTTGGATAAGATAAATCTTACTCATGATTACTTCATCCGGAACTGCTATTACTCCCTTGCTTTTAGCCATGTATTTCTTTTTTGATTATTGAAAGTAATATTTCGCTTTTATGTTTCAAATTAGGTTACCAAACTGATCACATTTTGCGACCACCTTTTAAGATCACAGCCTGCGACTCTAAAACTTCAGAGGGTGGTATCGGTTGATCTCCTTCTGCAGTTCTTCTATGAAATAAACCGTCAGACCTCCGTATCTTAATGACAAAATGCCTGGTTTATCATTCTTAAAAGGGAAGATTTTCTTAGTAAAGGGTGGGAAAATGTCTGTTTTCCCTGATCGATATAATTAACAGGATCATGCCCTATTCCGGCATGGGGAGACATACTTGAGACAATCAATACCTTTGGATTCGGTGTGTGCCAATGACCCGTAACTGAATCATAGAACCTGGCCCCGTAATCAAACTAACCAGCTGACCTCTTATTCCTTCTTTTTCTGAAGAACACTATCAGCCTCCATAAAATAATACCAACGAGCCACAGGGGCCACAACCTGAGGAATAGCAGCACGAAGCCGAGCAGTCCCAGCCAGCCTTTATGGAGCGTTTTGATCAGCTGCTGCAGAAAACCCTGGCGTTCCTCTGGTATGTATTTCTGTTCTTTCGGCTGTGTAATGTAGATATTTAATGTACTGTAGCTGACCTGGTTTTCCAGAAGGCGTAACCTCCCTTCTGTGGACTCAATCTCTTCTCTTATCTGCCCGAGCTTTTCCTCAATCTCAAGGATATCTTTAACGCTGCTTGCTTTAGCCAGTATCTGCAGGTATCTTTTTTCAACCTCTTTCTTGCTGTTCAGCCTGGTGGTCACATCATAGTATTCTTCCGTCACATCCCTGGCACGGATATTCTTGTTTAATATCCTGTCAGGCCCTTTCTCCAGTGCCGAGATAAAAAAGTCATAGTTTTCTGCCGGGATACGAACAGTGAGGTTGTAGTCGAGTGATGCGACGTTATCATAGAAAGCCTCCGAAGCCAGGTAGGCTTTAAAGGAACGTATCAGCGTATCAACCTGGTTCTTTTTTTTCCTGATATCCTTTGTCTCAATGGAAATATCCCCGTCCCTTATGATCTTCCGCTCCGGGACAGGCTCAGCATATTCCTGCACGGCAGGATTACTTTCCTGTGAGAAAGTCCTCGCACCCGGCATGTTCTCAGCTTTAGCCACAACCGGTGCTTCATTGGCCGCCGCCTGGAAGCCCAGGTCAGCCTGCTTCGCCAGACCCTCTTCCTGTTGTGAACGGTTACAACCGGAAAGGAAGAACAGTATGATCCCTGAAAATAAAAAAGCTCTTGTTCTCATATGTGTCTTAATAAATACTTTACTGAATAATCCTGCTTTCAGGCTCCCTGAACGGCTCCTTTATCTGTGGTATCTTTCTGCTGACTCAGGAATATGATCAGGAATACCGGGTAACCGCAGTAAAAAACTGCATCGGAGACCATTCCTACAGCAACCAGTATGTTAAAAAACTCGTGTGGAATGAATTTGTCCAGGTTGATGAGGGGAAGCAATTGGGTCTGTATCATGATTATATATACCAGGTACCAGACAATATTCAGTATGGCGGCAATATATGAGAGAGACATATGCTGTTGCCTGCCTGTCAGCTGTAAAATCCCTGAGATAATATAAATGATGCCAATGATAAGAACAAAAGGGAACAACAATCCCCATATATCCCCCAGGGTAGCCATTATCCCGGGGATATCCATAATGGAAGCAACTTCATCAGGCATAGGTATATTGCTGATTACGGAAGCCTGGAAATGGATAAGTACGTTGATACCCGTGCTCCAGACAATTCCGAGGGCACCGTAAATAATGGATATGATACTGACCGGTTTCATAAGATCTGTATTTATTTGTTACCTAAAATTACAAAAAAAAGTGATACAACTGCCCGGTCATTTTCTGGGGATCTTCAGCTCCACCGGTAAGCCGGCTTCCGGAGCTATCAACAGGTTCATAACCTTGTAGGGAAGTTTCACTGCTTCAAGTCCGGAACCTTTTTTGTTCCTTATATTCATGATGACCGTACGTTCAGGCCAGAGGATAATTTTGTCAGGAAAATCGTATGTTTCCAGCTCCCCGTTTGCTACCAGTTCATAAGGGATCTGGGAATTGTTACGGATGTACACATAATGATTTTTCCCGTATCTGACAGTTGCCGGATTGACCGAGATCTCCAGTGAATTCTCAAATACAGGTTTAAGGAATTTTTCCTCTCCATAAAGATTGTTATTATTATATACCGCTGTTCTGCCATCGAACAGTGCATCTTTGACTGCATCCAGGGTCTTTTCCTTTGCAAAGACAAGTGTCATAGGCCGGTGCCCTCCCTCCCTGAGATCATAATCCATCAGGATGGGGCTATGAATGTCGGAGCTTCCCAGGATCGGTATCTTTTTATCGATACACCACTGATAGGCAAGCGGATAGTATTCATCTGTATTAACAATCTCCACACCATTCATGTGCTTTTCTTCATAAAGCCTGGTATGTTCTTCATACCATACAGGTATCGTCCCGGGCTGCCGCCATCCCGGATGGTTCCACATAATGAAGGCACCCTGGTCAGTGGCTGCCTGTATAGCCTCAAAGAAGTTTTCCTTATCCAGGGAATCAATGTTGGTTACAAACAGGCAGTTAAAATGACCCGGGGGCATGTCACGGGTTATCTCAGCGCCACGGATCGTTAGCAGGCCGTAAATATCAGCCCTTTGTTTGACAAGATCATAAGACCTGTTCAGATTGACCGGGATGTCAGCCTCAAAGGGGTGATATTCAATATGGTCCGTGACTGCTATCACATCGAGTCCCTCCCTCCAGGCTTCATCAGCCCTGACAGTGGGCCATACAACACCGTCTGAAAATACAGTGTGCATGTGAAGATCACACTTTAGCGTCAGATAACCGGGGATATCAGGAATTTTTATCTCTTTCCTGCTGTTAAGCTGGGCCGTGGCTGTGCTGCCACAGGCACAGAAAACTGCAATAAGCAACAAGCTTTGAAAAAAATTGCGTGTCCGAGACATGGTATTTAATTATTTGGTTAATGGTTCCTGTTTGTATCCCATGATCACCAGATGGGGTGGACTGGACAATCCTTTCTCCCTGAAACGGTGCTTCAGCGCCTCGATTTTCAGGTGCATCTCGCGTTCAAGATCAGAATCCCTGAAATGTTCCTTCCATACTTCCATCTTTGCAATATAATCCTCCGGATTTTCCTTTATTTCCGGATTCTGATCAAGATTATGGATGGTCATATCCCTCAGGTTCAGTTCGTGAACTAAACCCACTATTTCGTGTTTCCTGAAGGTGTGGTGATGGGGAATGCCGAGGAAACGATCCACATCAGCCTTCAGGTGATGGTAATACATATGGGATTTCTGAGATTCTGTAAGATCGTCAGAATACATTTCACTGATGATCATTAATCCGTTCCATTTCAGCACCCTGTGCATCTCCTTCAGGCTTTGCCTGATCTCCTTCAGATGATGCAATCCTTTTGAAATGGATACCAGGTTGAAATGTTCACCAGGAAAGGGCATATCATCGGAATTACCATGAACAAACGTGAAACGGCTGTCATCGAATCTGCTTTTTACTTCTTCAATGGCCTTTTTATCGAAATCAATCCCGGTAATATGACTGAAGGATTGCAGGTTTTCTTTAAGTATCTCTATAAACTGCCCATTCCCGCAGGCAACATCAAGCACATCACCCCCATCGGTTTTGTTCAGTATTTTCCAGAATCCGCTCATCTGACAGTAAATTTTCCCAGGATTATTGAAGCAACCTCAGAGCATTCTGCATTAATATATAAGCTGTGGTATCATTGTACCGGTATCACCCTCCTGCTTCCTGCTTTTTTACAACAACTCTTCGGTCCACCTGTAAAATTTGCTAAAAAAAATGGTCTGACAAAAAAATATGCCCGAAAACAGAATTAGTCCGGCACGATTCATAAAAGTGTATATTAAAATTTTATATTTGTTAGATAAACACATTTCATCAGATGCAAAACTTTCTGTACATCATTCTGCCAGCCCTTCTCCTGGGTTCTGTTTCATGCACAAGCAAAAAACCCGCTTCACCACAACATTTGCAGGCCAGCCTGCTGCTGGATGCTCACACAACCCTTGGGGAGGGTTCTGTATGGCACCCCACTGATCACAAACTGTGGTGGGTGGATATTGAGAAAGGGCTTTTACAGGTTTATGATCCTGAAACCGGTGAGAATGTACAGTATGAGATGGGTAAAAGGATTGGGACCGTTGTTCCTGCTACTGATGGCACAGCAATTGTAGCCCTGGAAGACGGTATCTATTCCTATGATTTTGCAGCAAAAACATTGACATTCATGGCCAGGCCTGAAAACCACAGGGAAGGGATCAGGTTTAATGACGGCAAGTGTGACCCTGCGGGAAGATTCTGGGCAGGAACCATGGCCATGGACAATGGCGGACCCTGCAGGGCATTTTTATACCGTTTCGATCCTGACGGCACAGTTCATACCATGCTCGACAGCATAACGGTGTCCAATGGAATCTGCTGGTCGGGAGATAAAAAGAAAATGTACTACAATGACACGCCCACCCACGAGATTAAGGAATATAATTATGATCAGGCTACGGGTGACATAACCTTCAGCCGTGTGGCCATCAGGATCCCCGGGGAAGAAGGGGCTCCTGACGGGATGACCATTGATGCTCAAGGAAATCTCTGGGTTGCTCTCTGGGGAGGATCGGCCGTATGCTGCTATGATCCCCGCACAGGTGAAAAACTGGCAAAGGTCAGTGTCCCTGCACCCAACGTGACATCCTGTGCATTCGGGGGGAAGGATATGAAAACCCTGTACATCACCACAGCATCAACAGGCATGGATGAAGAAACACTGCAAAAGTATCCGCAGGCAGGCGGTATTTTTTCTGTCGGAACGGATACAAAGGGTGTGGACGCATTTTTCTTTAGCAAATAAGACAGGTCAGACAATCATGCCGGTTCTTCCGGTAATACGAACCTTTAACTAATACTTTTAAATTATGGCACTTACCCGAAGAGAATTCTTATTTACCGGATCGGCCCTGACAGCTGGCAGCATAGCAGGAATGCCGCTGCTGACTGATTGTGCCGGCCCGGAAAACCCGCTCAAGGATATAGGATTGATCACCTATACCATCCAGAATGAGATACGCACAGATTATGTGAAAGCCCTTGAAGAAGTTGCAGCAATAGGATATAAATACCTTGAATGCGGCGGTTATATGGGCAATTCACTGCAGGAATTCAAGGCTTTCCTGAAAAAGCTTGGATTGGTGCCTCTTGCAGGTGGCGGCAGCATGGTACAGATGGTTGGGAAAGATGACCTGAAAAAAATGATTGCAGAAGAACTGGGGCTGGAGAAAAAATACCTGGTTTGTTACTGGCCCTGGCTGACCGATGCCATGAACCTGACAATGGATGAGCTGAAGACCGCAGCCGACAACCTTAATGCCATTGGCCAGATATGCAGGGAAGAAGGTATCAGGTTTGCATACCATAATCATGACAAGGAGTTCTGGCCTGTCGGGGACACATTACCATACAATTACCTGCTTGACAATACCAGCAGGGACCTGGTCCTTGCAGAAATGGACCTGTACTGGGTGAGGAAAGGTAACGCTGACCCCATGGTGTATTTTGACAAATATCCTGGCCGGTTTGAACTTATTCATGTGAAAGATATGGATGATACCGAAGAGCGATCATTCGCCTGTGTCGGTGACGGCATCATCGATTTCCCGGCTATATTCAAAAAGGCAGGTCTCGCCGGGATGAAGCATATAATCGTGGAACATGATAAACCTGAGCATCCGATGCAATGCGCCAGGGACAGTTATAATTACCTGCAGTCCATCCTGTAAATCATAGGAATAAAATATTATGAATTTGCTGTCAGACACTGTAATCACCCATTATCAAATGCCTGTATATATCTGCCTGAAATCCCGGAATTAATGTATATATTTGATTATCAGAACCATAGTATAGTAAAAAATAACTAATTCAAATACATTTCAATTATTTAAAGGATGATTGCCGCTGCATTATTTGTTATTTGACGAACCTGTTATTATTTTTGACAAACAGATAATTCAATCAGTAGTCTATATCAGTTAATACATTTAAAACTTTTACTTATTATGAAAAAAATACTGATTCTTTCAATCCTAGGAGTTGCTGCTGTCACTCTTTTATTCTCCTGTAAACCTAAAACCGCTGGTACCGGCGAATCAGAAGCTGTAATCGAAGCAACTGCTCCGAATACTCTTACACAGGCTGAGATCAATGAAGGATGGGTCCTGTTGTTTGATGGCAAGACCAGTACCGGGTGGAGAGGCTATAATAAGGAAGCCTTCCCTGATTCAGGCTGGGTGATTGAAGATGGCACACTGCATTGCCTTGAGACAGGCACCGGTGAAGCCGGATTTGGAGGAGACATAATTTATAACAAGAAATTCAAGAATTTCAGGCTTCAGCTGGACTGGAAAATCGGATCGGGTGGTAATTCAGGCATTTTTTACCTTGCACAGGAAATTCCCGGATGGCAGATATGGAAAACCGCACCCGAGATGCAGGTACTCGACAATGCCAGGCACCCCGACGCCATGCTGGGCAAAAATGGGAACAGGCAGGCCGGTTCACTCTATGACCTGATACCCGCTGTTCCACAGAACGCCAAACCCGCCGGCGAATGGAACTCGGCGGAGATAATGGTATATGACGGGACGGTCGTCCATTTCATGAATGGAGAAAAAGTTCTTGAATACCATCTGTGGACCGATGACTGGAAAGCACTGGTAAAGAACAGCAAATTCCCCGAGCTGAATCCCGACTGGGCAAATGTCGCCAAGGAAGGATATATCGGCCTCCAGGACCACGGCTCCGATGTCTGGTTCAGGAACATCAAGATCAAGGAACTCTAAGGCAGTCTGAGATATTAGTCCTGAAAACCCTGGCTGGAGATCAACGGCCAGGGTTTTCCCTTATAAAGCTTTCTATATTCCCGGCAATTTTCTCAATAAGCCTTTCCCTTGCTTCCCTGCTTGCCCATGCTATATGAGGGGTATAGATGATCTTGCTCCTGTCAAGGACTTTTAACAGGGGATTATCCCTTTTTATGGGTTCTTCGGTATAAACATCAATCCCTGCAGCAGCGATTATATTCTGGTTCAGAGCCCTTGCCAGGTCCGATTCATTAATGATCCCTCCCCTGCCCGTATTGAGGATAATAGCACACGACCTCATCAACTTTAGCTTGTCCCAGGTGATCAGGTTCCCGGTAGCTTCATTCAGTGGTGCATGGATACTTACCACGTCGGATGTTTTCAGAAGTGTTTTCAGATCAAAGCGTTTGTAGTGGATATTGTTATTCCTGCCGGTGGTTGAATAAAAGACCACTTCCATGCCAAATCCTTCAGCTATCCTGGCCACACGCCTGCCTATATTACCCAATCCGATGATACCCATCCTTTTGCCTGCCAGCTCCCAGAAAACAGGACCATGATGCGTAAACAGGTCGCTCTTTGCATAGGCGCCTGACCTGACATAAGAATCATAATATTCAATCCTGTTCAGCAAAGACAGCAACATGGCAAATGTTACCTGTGCAACACTGTCAGTCGAATATGCAACTACATTCTTTACTGCTATTCCCTTCCTGAGGGCATAGTCTGTGTCAATATTATTCATCCCCGTTGCTGCCACACAGATCAGTTTCAACGCAGGGAGCGCATCAAGTATTTCCTTACTTATCCTGACCTTATTGGTAATGATTACTTCCTTCTCCCCGGCCCTTTCTATAACCTGTTCCGGTGCCGTGGTATCATACACCGTTAAATCACCGAGCTTATATAGCAGGTTCAGGTTGGCCACATCTCCTACCGTCCTTTTATCCAGAAAAACTATATTCATTGCTTGCCAGTTATCGGTTAAATCATAGAATTGTATGGTGTAACGAGGCTGATAGCAAGACAGGTTACTCCTGTATGTTTGTTACTTATCCATGTCCGGGAAGACCCGGAAAAAGGAACCTGATCCGGTATAATTTTCACCGGATTGCCAATCAGGTCTCCACCATATGCCATTCTGAGGATCGTGGTCGTCACTGTCGAAATAAGCCAGATTAAACCTGAAATTCTTCCAGGGCGATCCGTTCATTTTATTTAAATAATCAACAGGAATGGCTATCTCAACGTCGGCACCCTGGAGGGTTTTCCTGGTGGAAACCATGATCTGTTCAGGTAACCTCTCTCCCTGGTCCGGTACCGGTGAACCTTTTTTTGATTCCGGCAGCGAAAAATTCAGTTGCAGCATTTCCTGATAACCGGCCTGTCCCCGGTTATTTGCACTTTCCCTTACAGGCCGCGCATCAAGTAATAAACGGACGGCATCCCTGTTAATCCTTGGGTTGTTATTATCCGTGATAAGCTGATCATCCCAGACAGATAATGCCACGTACAGATATTCATCATCATAGGTTATGGCGAACTCAAAGCTTCCGTCAAAATCACCTCCATACCTGTTCCTGTCGCCTGTAATCACTGATTGTGAGTTTCCTTTGTAAGGGAATCCGTTATATTCGGACAAATCACCATCCACTTTTACAGGTTGCCTGGTATAGTTACAATATTCCGGTCTGACAGGTAAAAAACCGTATTCAGAAGAAATTTCAATATTCCGGTCATCTCCTGTCTTGAACAGGTATTTGCCAAATAACCTGATCGGTGACGTGTTACTTACACTTGCGTTCCTGGTAACAAAATAAGGAATGTCTATCACCTCGGAGGAACCGGCTGGCATCAGTTTCTGGAGTTCAATGATTTCAGGGATGATGACCGGATGCATATCAAACTTCAGCGCCGTCCACATAGGATAGTTATTTTCATTGCTGATCCTTATCCTTATGCTATCCCTCCTGATCATCCCGTCAGGTGTGAAAATGGGATCAATCATGAGCGGCTGGTATGTCTTCAACTTCACCTGGTCCCCGGTGACGACATCTTCCTCCAGTATCCCTTTAAGCATCAGGTTGGCCAACACCGGACCCTCATCGGTCATTGTGACCCACACCACCTGGTCGAACTCACCGAAGGAAGGCCCTTTCAACTCACTGATCCCTCCTGTGGTGGCAAGCACATAATACCTGCCGTTATTTCTTTCATACCTGATATAACTGTGGTGGTGACCGGCAAAAACCGTGTGCCTGCGTTCCGCAAGAAGAGAATCAACTTCTTTCCAGTAACCGGTATTGCTGTCGAGCCACAGGGGACGGTGCATGAAAACCAGCGTCCACCTGACGTTCCTGTTTTCAGCCAGCACCTTGCTGATATAATCAAACTGGGGCTTTTCTATGCCCCCGTTTTCTGACCCGTTTATTATTGATTCTTCAGTATTCAGGCAAAGAAACAGGACATTTTTATATACAAAATGATAATAGCCGGTGCCATAGAGCTCATGCCAGTACCCGGCCGACATTTTATCCATATAATCATGATTCCCGGGAAGATAAAAGAATGGTATTTTCATGCTGTCGATCATCCTGTTGAACTCCTGCCATTCAATGCTGAGCTGATCCCTGTCGGTTGTATAACCTTCGATCAGGTCCCCGACACTCATAATAAACTCGGGTTGCAGAAGGTCCAGCTTTTTCAGGGCATCCTGGAAAACACCAGGTCTGCTGCCACCGGAATTGTCAGCAACAATGGCAAAGCGGAAGTTATCAGTATCATTGTTCACATGAAGGTGACTCCAGGGATCTGCTTTTTCTTTATTGCCCGGCAGTATCAGGGCTGCCTGTGACGATCCCCTCTGGGCCATGCCTGAACCGAGAAAGATAAACAGCAGAAAAGAGTAAAAAGATTTCATCGGAAATAATATTGTACTTGCATCCGGGAGTTAAATTTCGATGTCTTTTGCAAAATCAATCAGTTTTTCTGATAACCGCCACCCAGTCCATTTTTATATCCGACGGAGGCATACCAATGTTTCTGAAACCACCGGCAGTGATATCCTTGACTGTTCCGGTCTGTATCTCACCTCCGTTGCGCGGATCGAACCACCTCACCGTAAAATTCCCTGAGGCATGTGACAGGTCAACATCTGTTGTCCCTCCCCCCGGTAAATATACAGCATATATCTTATCTTCCAGCATCATACAGTAATCATCAACAGAAGAAGTATAATCGTCAGCACTCTTCATTTCACTGAAAGGAAGGCTGGTCTGAAAGAAATTGATGGCAAGTTTTGTCTGCTCCCACATATTCTCCCTTGATCGCCAGTCCTCGCAGGAGAGATCATTGTCAGGAAACTGATACCCGAAATACCATTCAACGCCTCCGCCCCCGGCCATCAGGTTAGCCCATAGCACATATTTCCTTATCAGATCATGGGTGGGATCATATTTGTCAGGCACGACACCTGTGCCCGCAGGACCAATCTCATCGATACTCACGACCCATTTCTTCCCGGACTTTTCAGACAGGTTGAGCCATCTGCCGGTCTCAGCGTGTGAAGTAAGGGGATCACCTGCCTGCACAGACAGGCCATCAATATCAGGGCATCCGAGCAGGGGTGTTATAACACGTGATCGGGCAGGCTCGGATGAATGTGTATGAATCACCTCAAAGTTGTTATAAGGATTGATTTTTTTCAGACGGGCTGCCATATCTATACGCTGCCGGTCTGTCTGCCCGTTTGGTGAGAAATCGGCAGTACCATTTTCTTCGCCCAGGTTCCAGGTTATTGCCGGGTGATGGGCAAAACGTGCCACCAGTTCCCGGTAATACAGCCTGCGCTGCAAGCCTGTGTCACCATTATCGAGCAGTCTCTGGTTTTCTGTTTCCTGTGTGACCAGATGCTGCATGATGCCCAGCCGGTCCATGTGACTGAAAACGATCTCCCACTGGTCAAGCTTGCTGCAGTCAAACCTGTACCTTTCATTATAACCTGTCCATGGCCACACATCCTTCCCGTCACCGCCGACACTCATGGTAAGCATATACACTGAATTCACACCTTTCGATTCCAGGTAGTTCAGCGCACCTATGATATTTTTCCCTTTAACCCCCTGCCATACGGGATCACCCTGGTGCCAGTCGCATGCATGAGGAAGGTAACTGTGAAGCTTATCCCCTGCCTTTGCCTCACCGGGCCTTGTAGCTGTGTCACCACCAAAATATGTTCCGTCAAATTCATCAAAAGCAAGGAAGTTCTCCGGACTGTCAGCCCCGTCCTTAAGAAAATATTCACCCGTACCCGCATACCGGAGGTACCTTCCCCCGGTGACCATCAGCCTTCCTTTGGCCCTGAAATCATTACCAGTTTTGTCTGTCGGGCCGATCTTAAATGATCCTGTTGTACCGTCAAATGCAACAGGTATCCCGGCCTCCGGATCATCCGCCACAGAAATATCCTTTCCTTTCCGGAAAGATGCCTTGTAGGTCCAGGTACCCGTATCATCCGGACAAAAATACACCCTCCACCTGTTCCCTTCGGCAGTGCCCGTTTCAGCGGCATTACCATCTGCCGCAAAGAAACCCGGTACCAGGTAACTCGCTGGTCCCTTGCTGAACAGCACATCCAGCCTGTAATCCAGGAATGGATTGACAGAATCCGTCTCGCTGCATGACGGACCTGTGAAAGTAAGGGATATCCTGTGCCACATCTTTAATTCACCATCCAGTTGCACAGTATGTCTATGGTCGCATCCACACGCGGATACCAGCAGGATAAAAGATAACAGTAAAAGACTTCTTCTCTGAGGAATTTTCATAGGTCAGGCTTATAAATTATGATACCAGTCTGGTAAGTTAATAACATTTTTTCAGGATAGACCATTCCGATGTGATACAGAAATACATGAGATCGTTTAAATTTCTGGCAGGAAATTATTATCATTGAGATTCCAAACAATAAGATCAACCTATGGAAACCAGGAGAACATTTATCAGGAATGCCTCAATGCTTGCTGCCGGAGGTCTTGTTCTGCCTCACCTGGCATCTGCTGCTGCCGATAATAAGAACAAAGTCATAGGCCTCCAGATATATACTGTCAGAAACAAGATCGGGAAAGATTTGGAGGGTAGCTTAAAAAAGGTGGCTGAAACAGGTTATCAAAATATAGAAGCTTATGGTTATGGCAACCGCATGATCCTGGGTAAGTCACCGCAGGATTTCAGGAAAATGGTGGAAGGATTCGGGATGAAGATGCCAAGCAGCCATACGGTCACCGAGCTGACCTCCTCCGATGCCAGGGAAGCGCTTCTGGATGAATGGAAGATCACCGTGGAGGATATGCATACTGCCGGTGCACAATACGTGGTTTACGCTCATCTGGGGGAATCGGAAAGGCGGAACCTTGATGATTATAAAAGGTGGGCAGACCGTTTTAACCACTTCGGTGAGATCAGTAACGATGCGGGCCTCCGCTTCGGATATCATAACCACGATTTTGAGTTCAAAGAATATGATGGCAAAAAAGGCTATGACCTGTTCCTGGAGGAAACCGAACCCGATCTGGTATTCTTCGAGCCGGACCTGTACTGGATGACAAAGGCAGGGATTGATCCGTTGACATACTTTGAAAAGCATCCCGGCCGCTTTGAATTATGGCACATCAAGGATATGGAAGATTCCCCGTCAAAGACTTTTACGGAAGTGGGGAAAGGAACCATAGATTTTGCCAGGATCTTCAAAGCCAGGGAAACTGCCGGCATGAAGCTGTTCTTTGTCGAACAGGACAGGAGCAAGCTGGATGAGTTCGAGAGTATTAAAATAAGCTTTGATTACCTGAACCAGGCCAGTTTTGTGTAAGCATATCCGGGGGTTTTATTTTTTCTTCCACCAGGGCCCGTCCTTAAAACGTGCATCACCCATTTTGACTGTTTCACCCACTTTCAGCACCCGGAAATGATCAAGAGGTATGCTGCTTATACCTCCCTCCCATTCGCGCAGTATGCTTTCCCAGCTCTTGCCTGGTTGCCCCCATAACCCTTCGGCATAGATGGGACTTCCTCCCGCATTATCAACGACCACCATCCCATATTTCTGCAGGGCCCGGGCAATCACTTTCTCTCCTTCAAGCAGGTTGAACTGGCTCAGGTCCAGTTCCGGATCAAGCTGAATAACAGCTCCTTCAGGTATGCCACCTGTCAGCCATCCGTCTGTCCAGGCTGCAGGGTACACGAATTCCTGCAGGGCATTGAACCTTGTGCCACAGGAGAGCTTATGCCTGATCTCTCCCTGCATAACCTCTTCATACATGATCAGGCCGGCTATCGCCGGCACAGCGGAGGCACGGCTGGGGCCGTGAAAATGTATACTCTCCCCGTTGACGGCCTCTAAATCCTCTGTTTCAAAAACCCCGTCACCATTCAGAGGGTATCTCATCCCCGTGTTTGAAACCCAGGACCCATCTTCCATCTTTTTCACTCCCCACATATCCCAGGCGATCTTTGCCTTCCTGTCGATCAGGGCCATATGGGCATCCTCGAGCGGATCCGGCGTTGCACTATCAGGAATGGGAACAGGCTCCTCAAAGCCGGGTCCATGACCGAACCTGTCACGGGTTGTTTTCCAGACCTCTTTCTCCTGCTCAGTCAAATAATGATATTCGATGAGATATCTTGGTGTATGCTCATCCACCTCATAGACTGGAACTGTGTATCTGGTGGCATTGATCCCAAAATTATAGCCGGAAGGATCACTTATAAGCAATCCTATCCAGTGATCACTGTTTGTGTCTATCTCCGGATTCTCCTGTATTGGCTGGTTCCAGAAACTTGTTTCAGAGAAGAACCTGCGGTCCTCCTCCTGGGGAGAAGTTTGTTTGCAACTGCAAATGGTAATAATAATACCGGGAATAATTACCCATTTTTTACTATTCATAGCATTAAAGTATTTTTTGGGAGGTGTTTCATAACCCTGCTGCTCTGTTTTTATACCGAACTGATTGACGGTTCAACCGTCAATCAGTGCAGGGAATGGGTTGCTGCTTTGGGGTTGCACCCCAAAGCTTAAGACCAGATGGATACTATTCTTTATCATTTTATCAACATACTGTTTTTACCCTTATCCCCTTATTTATTCGCATCTTATTTCTTTAACATCGGGAATAGACGCAGTATTTCCTCTTTGTCCGGATGCCTGCCGAATTCGCATATCTCAAAAGCTTCTGCCTTATCAATGCTGTTCCCTTGCTCCTTTCCGTACCAGTCTATCAGTGACTGTCTGATGGCCGGGGTTATCTCCCGCTCATACCTTTTGGTAAGGTACTCCAGCCTTGCCTCTTTATCCCTGGGAACTTCATCGAGCCGGCCGTTGGTCCAAGGCAACCATTCGAACACCTGTGACTCATGTGCTGCCAGTGACCTGATCTTTTTGTCAAATGTTTTGTCAATGGAAACGGCTATATCCGGCTGAAAGGGATTAGGTTTCTGAAAGCCGTCCTGCATGTAAAGGAATACAGGGTTTTCCTTCAGCGGAGGAACATCAGGAACAATATTGGGAACAATGACCATATAGGCGGCATCCTGTACCAGTATTCCTGTATAACGGTGGTCAGGATGGTAATCATTGGTTCTGTGTGTGATCACCACATCAGCCTTCCACTCACGAATGAGCCGTATAATCTCTTTTCTTACCTCGAGGGTAGGCATCAGCTCACCGTCATGATGATCAAGTATCTCATACTGGACGCCCAGGATCCTGCCTGACTCCATAGCTTCCGCCCTTCTTATCTTTGCCAGTGCACCTCCTCCTTTTTCCTGGTGGCCGGCATCACCATTGGTCACAGACACAAATTTTACCAGGTGTCCCATTTCAACCCACTGTGCAGCCACTCCTCCCACCCGGCTTTCACAATCGTCAGGATGGGCTCCAATTACAATAATATGTAAAGGCTCTGTCTGAGCCGTTGCAAGCATGCAGACTGCGCATGCAACCATTATAAGCATGATATTTCTCATGATGGATTATTTTTATTGATCTCAGCTTTTTTCTCCTTTTTCAGAACATATTGACGGAAAAGCCGCCGTCGACGGCAATACACTGGCCGGTAATATAACCGGCTGCCGGCATACACAGGAAGGCAGCGAGGGCAGACACTTCTTTCGGATAGCCTATCCTTTTTAATGGTGTCCGTTCAAGTATATCCCTCAGATATACCGGATCATTCAACAACGGTTCCGTCAGGGGTGTCCTGATATACCAGGGTGCAATGGCATTGACACGGATGTTATCTGCCGCCCATTCGACCGACAGGTTTTTGGTCAGCTGGTTAAGGGCCGCCTTCATCGGTCCATAGATGGCTCCTGTGCGTATATGTGCAAGGCCGGCAACAGAAGTTATCATGACCACGCTGGCACTTCCGGAAGCTTTCAGCAAAGGGTGAAGCCCGACAGTGACAGTGAATGCTGACCTGTAAATGGTCTCAAACAGGTAGTCAAACTCCCGGTTGCTGTACTCTGTGACCTTTTTCCTGATATTGGTGCCCGCATTATTCACAAGTATGTCGAGAGAACTCCAAACAGAGCTGACTTCCCTGATGAGCTTCTGCCGGTCATCTTCCCTGCTCAGGTCTGCTGTACAGCCGTGCAATGGACTGCCAGCTTTCTCGGCTTCTGCCAGGAGGGTGCTCACTTCCTTTTCTGTCCTTGCAGCAATGAATACTTCGGCTCCGAGGGCCAGGAACTCATCGGCAACAGCTTTTCCAATGCCCCGGGTTGCACCGGTCACAAGGGCTTTTTTACCGGCAAGAGTCCATCTTGATTGATCGTTCATAAGCATTCCCAAGATATAAAAAATAGTGATACCCGGCGGAGAAGACTGATTAAAATGGTATTAAACCCCAGAGCAGCGCCTCCGCTGAGCAGCTTCAGCGCTCGCGGAAGCTCTGGACTCTTTTTTCCGCAGCAAGCTGCGGGGAATTTGACCAAACTTCCCGTCCGCCGAAG